>JAEEGL014545769.1_pt1 | contig 110635 bp, 103 predicted proteins | sample 9134231 | NCBI WGS metagenome assembly JAEEGL01 (sample SAMN16246548, study PRJNA631951) | gut metagenome | biome: gut microbiome; feature: rumen; material: fiber-attached | host: Bos | place: Iran: Karaj | collected 2018-10
AAAATTTCCTTCTTCATTATGTGGTTGTGTTCCATTTTCTAAATCGTTCGAATCTCCAACGCGCCCTCGTTATGGTTGCGGAAAAGAACTATATTTTTCTTCATCCTTTGGCATAGGCTCCGACACATTCGAGTAATCTACACGCCCATCATCATTAATGTGTACTCTTGTTCCTTGACCATCTGAATCATCAAACATAACTATATCGCCATCTTTATAATCACTAAGACTACTAGGATTTGGAAAATTTCCTCTTTCATTATGTGGTTGTGGTCCATTTTCAGGATTATATGGTTCTCTTTTTTCTTCACCTATACGTTCATCATCATTACCCCCACCAGTATTATAATGTGAGTTTCCTCCTTCATTATGCGGGTGTGGCCCATTTCCACCATTTCCAGGATTGTATGGCTCTCTTTTTTCTTCACCTATGTTCTCATCATCATTACCCCCACCAGTATTATAATGTGAGTTTCCTCCTTCATTATGTGGTTGTGGTCCATTTCCAGGATTATATGGTTCTCTTTTTTCTTCATTTCTGTAATCTTCAGGATTATCTACTTTTAATAGAATAGTTTTCCCATCTGGTCCAATTTTTTCTATATACATACAAACCCTCTCTTTCATTTTGTCTTACTACATTAAGTATATAACACTTTTCATGACGTTTACACATTTTTTACTAATCACAAGTAAAATATTGTAAAGTAAAAAGCTACTATTTCTAGTAACTTTAAAATCTTATTCTATCTTCTATATATTTTACTATATCATCTATTTTTATGACTTCTTGTTCCATTGTATCTCTATTTCTTATAGTAACAGTATTATCACTTAGTGTATTATCATCTATAGTAACTGCAAATGGAGTACCTATTATATCGCTTCTTCTATATCTCTTACCAATATTTCCAGAATCATCATAATCTGTCATGAATCTTGATGAAAGCATCTTATATACTTCTTCTGCTTTTTCACTATGATATTTTTTTATTAATGGTAATACTGTTACTTTGTATGGGGCTAGGAATGGATGAAAAGACATATATTCTCTTTCTTCTCCATTTTCTAATGTTTCTTTTCTATATGAATTGAATAGAAGTGCAAGAACTGTTCTATCTAGACCATATGTTGATTCTACTATATATGGTATATATTTCTCGTTTGTTTCTTGGTCATAGTATTCTTGACTTTCTTTAGAATATTCCTGATGTCTTGTTAAATCGTAATTTGTTCTATTATGAGTACCATTAATCTCTCCCCATCCAAATGGGAATAGGTATTCGATATCGCATGCTGCCTTAGCATAGAATACTAATTTCTCATGATCATGATATCTAAGTTTTTCTTCAGGAATACCCAAATCCATAAAGAATTTCTTACCATATTCTTTAAAGAATTCATAGAAATGTTCATCTTCTCCTTCTTTACAGAAAGTTTGATATTCCATCTGTTCAAACTCTATCGTTCTAAAAGTAAAATTACCTGGAGTTATTTCATTTCTAAATGCTTTACCTATTTGTCCAATTGAGAAAGGTAATTTTGTTCTTTGACTTCTTAATACATTAAGGAAGTTAACATATTCACCTTGAGCATTTTCTGGTCTTAAATAAACAACGCTTTTAGAGTCCTCTATTACTCCTCTATGAGTTTCAAACATTAAGCTGAATTGTCTTATACCCGTAAAGTTTGATTTACCACATTTAGGACATGGTACTTTATTCTTTTTGATATATTCGACCATCTCATCTTCAGTCATACCATCCGGATGAGCATTGGGATCGAAATCGGCAATTAGATTATCTGCTCTATGACGCATCTTACATTCTTTACAATCTATTAATGGGTCGCTAAATCCTCCAACATGACCACTTGCTTCCCATACTCTTGGATGCATCAAAATATCAGCATCTACCTCATAGGCATTTTTTCTTTCTTGAATGAATCTTTTTCTCCATGCATCTTTAATATTATTTTTAAATCTAGAACCCAATGGTCCATAATCCCAAGTATTAGCTAAACCACCATATATTTCGCTTCCTTGGAATATAAATCCATATTGTTTGCAATAGTTTACTAATTTTTCCATAGTTAATTCTTCCATTTTTTATTCCTCCTCGTAAAAAAAAGATTCCTCTTGTTTATAGGGGCGTAATAAACGCTGTTCCACCCTACTTCATTCAAGAAGAATCTTATTAGTATATTGCTCGCGAGATTCCACCTCGGTCATCACATTGATAATATTATTTTAATACTGCTTCACAATTAATTCAATATTATTTTAATAACTCTTCTAGTTTCTTTTTCTCTTCTTCTAGTTTTTTCTTATCTAATTCAACTATATTAGCTGGTGCTTTATTAACATAGTTCTCATTGGATAATAATTTTTCTCTTCTTTCAATAGATGCTTTTAGAAGTTTGATTTGTGCTTCTTTTGCAGTCTTGTCTGCTTCTGTTTCTATTTTTTCAAAGAATATTTGTGCTTTTACTCTTGCTGAGAATACTTTATATGCTTTAATACCCAATGGTTTTTTTACAATATTTTCTTTTATTTTTAGCATATTGACGATTAATTCATTATCATCTTCTGTATCAAACATTACTTTCATATCTTTGGTAATGTTATTCTCTGCCTTTATATTTCTAAAGTTTTTAATAAACTCTACCTGGTCATCTACGGCTTTTTCTTCTGCTTCAAAAATATATTTCTTAGAATATTTAGGATAGTCAGATATCATTATATCTTTTGCATCTCTAACAGGAAGCATATCATATATTTCATCTGTTACATATGGCATAAATGGTTGCAATAGTTTTAATATTCCAGTTAATACATAGCATAAAGTTGATTTAGTAGATTCTTTATCTATACTATATTTTGCCATTTCTATATAATAATCGCAGAAATAATTCCAAGTGAATTCATAGATGGATGCTCCAGCATTATTGAATTCATATTTATCCATAAATCTTTTTGTTTCATGAATAGTTTTTTCAAACTTAGTTAATATCCATTTATCTTCAGGTTTAAGATTAGTTAATTTTATTTCTCTTAAATCTTCTATATTTGAAAGTACAAATCTAGAAGCATTCCATATTTTATTGATATAATTCCATGTTGATTTAATCTTTTCTTCATCGAATCTCATATCGGTTCCTGGAGCAACATCTGTTGCCAAATAATAACGAAGTGCATCTGCTCCATAATCATTAACCATATCGAATGGATCGATACCATTACCAAGACTCTTAGAGAATTTTCTTCCCTGTTTATCACGAATCAATCCGTGAATTAAACAATCTTTAAAAGGTCTTTCACCAAGTAATTTTTCTCCTTGGAATGTCATACGATTAACCCAGAAAGGAATAATGTCATATCCTGTAACCAAACAATTATTTGGATAGTATCTTTTTAATAATTCTGTTTTATTTGGCCAACCTAAAGTTGCAAAAGGCCATAATGCACTTGAAAACCAAGTATCAAGTACATCATCATCCTGTACCCATCCTTTTCCTTTAGGTGGTTCCATTCCAACGTATATCTCGTCTTCTTTATACCATGCAGGAATTCTATGACCCCACCATAATTGTCTCGAAATACACCAGTCATAAGTTATTTCCATCCAGTGATTCATAGTTTTCTCGTAGCGAGAAGGTACAAAATTAACTTTTTCACTTTTTTTCTTTTGAACTTCAAGTACGTGATCAGCAAGTGGTCTCATCTTAACGAACCACTGTTTTTTTATCATTGGTTCAACCATTACACCAGTACGTTCAGAGTGACCTACTTCATGTGTTAATGGTTCAACTTTTAATAGTAATCCTTCTTCTTCTAAATCCTTCAATACTTCTTCACGACATTTTTCTCTAGTCATACCTTGATACTTCTTTGGAACATTCTCATTCATAGTAGCATCATCATTTAAAATAACTATTCTTTCAAGATTATGTCTATTACCTACCTCGAAGTCGTTAGGATCATGAGCTGGTGTTATTTTAACACAACCAGTTCCTTTTTCCATATCAGCATGTTCATCAGTAATAACTGGTATTGGTTTATTTACTATTGGAAGAATTACATTCTTTCCTACGAATTTTTTATATCTTTTATCTTTTTCATTAACTGCTACAACTGTATCACCAAATAGTGTTTCTGGTCTAGTTGTAGCAACATCTAAATATTCATCGCTACCTTCTAGTTTATATTTTAAATGATAGAAAGCGCTTTGTTCTGGAGCATAAATAACTTCTTCATTTGAAAGAGCAGTCATTGCAACTGGATCCCAATTGATTATTCTTTCTCCTCTATAAATCAATCCTTCATTATAGAAATCTACAAATACTTTCTTAACAGCTTCACTTAAGCCTTCATCAAGTGTAAATCTTTCTTTTGAATAATCTAATGCTATTCCTAATTTTGCCCATTGTTGTCTGATAATATCTCCATGTTCATGCGTCCAGTCCCAACAAGCATCTACGAATTTATCTCTACCATACTCGTATTTATTAATTCCTTTATCTTTTAATCTTTTGGCAACTTTTGCTTCGGTAGCAATTGCAGCATGATCCATTCCTGGAAGCCACAATGTATCATATCCTTCCATTTTTTTATAACGGATTATTATATCCTGTAATGCAACATCCCAAGCATGACCTAAATGTAATACTCCTGTAACATTTGGTGGAGGTAAAACAATAGTATATGGTTCTTTCTTTGACTTTTCATCACATTTAAAATAATCATTATCTAACCATTTTTGATATTTATTCTCTTCTACTTTATTATGATCATATTTTTTATCTAACATAATTATCATCCCTTTCAAATAAAAAAACATCCATCCCAAAGGACGAATGTTTCGTGGTACCACCTTAATTAAACTCAAAGTCTTAATGCGACTAACATATTATCTTACTAAACTCAGATAATAAACTCCCAAGCTACCTTCAATTACTTTTCTTTCAAAGAAGCTTTCAGCCGGTGACTTCTTCTCTCTTGTAAATACTAAGTAATTTACTCCTCTTGTTCCTCGTTTTTCAAATGTATTCTATCAAAGAAATTTATTAAATTCAATACTTTTCTAATATTGAATACCCCAAACTACAAGATATTTTGCATCTTTACCGCAGCATACGCATTTGCTAGCAATCTTTTCTTGTTCGAATGGAATGCATCTAGACTTACATCCTTTTATTTCTTTTATCTTATCTTCACATTCTTCTTTGCCACACCACATTGCCTTAATAAAACCTGGATGGTTGTTTAATATTTCTTCCATCTCATTAAGATTTTTAGCTTCATATGTCATAGCATCTCTTCTTTCAAGAGCCCTATTATAAAGATTTGTTTGGATTTCATCCATAAGTCCTTTAATACTTTGAACGATATCCATATCCTTACCAACAGTTATTTTTTCACTTGTATCTCTTCTAGCTAAGGTTATAACTCCATTTTCTAAATCTCTTTTTCCTATTTCTATTCTTATTGGAATTCCATTTACTTCAGCTTCAGCAAATTTAAACCCAGGAGATTTATCTGAATTATCTATATAGCAACTTATATCATTTTGTTCTAATCTTTCTTTATATTCAGTGCATAAATTATCGATTTCATCACTGTTTCCAATAGGTATTATAGCTACTTTAACTGGAGCAATCTTTGGTGGAAGGACAAGTCCACGATCATCTCCATGAACCATTATAAGAGCACCTATCATACGATTTGATACACCCCATGATGTCTGATAAACGTATTCTTCTTTATTTTCTCTAGACAAGAACTTAATTCCATATGCTTTAGAAAACCTTTGCCCAAAATAATGGGAAGTTCCACTTTGCAATGCCACGCCATTATACATAAGAGATTCTACAGTATATGTATAGTCAGCTCCTGCAAATTTTTCCTTTTCTGTCTTTTTTCCCACTATCGATGGAATAGCAAGATATTCATGGAAAAAGTCATTATATAGATTTAACATATCTAATGTTTCTTTTTCTGCTTCCTCACTTGTTTCATGAATAGTATGTCCTTCTTGCCATACGAACTCTCTACTTCTTAGAAATGGTCTTGTTTCCTTTTCCCAACGAAGAACACTACACCACTGATTATATTTCATTGGAAGGTCTCTATATGATTTTACTTTATCTGCATAATAATCACTAAATAAAGTTTCACTTGTTGGTCTAATACATAATCTCTCTTCTAATTCTTTTTCACCACCATGCGTAACCCAAGCAACTTCTGGAGCAAATCCTTTAACAAGCTCTCCCTCTTTTTTCATTAGGTTTTCAGGTATAAGCATTGGCATATAAACATTTCTATGACCAGTTTCTTTAAATTTTTTATCCATGATTTTCTGTATTTCTTCCCATAATGCATATCCATTTGGTTCAAATACAACGCATCCTTTTACGTTTGAATAAGATGCTAAACGAGCAGCAGTAACTACATCTGTATACCACTTTGCAAAATCTTCATCTCTACTAGTTATCTTTTCGTTTTTCATATTGAATTCCTTCTTTTTATCTATTAATATCTTCTAATTTTTTGTTTTTCTCCCATAATGGATTAAATTCTGTTAACGTTGAATCTTCCTTTTGATAAAAAACCACTTTATAACCTAAACACATATATGTAGTAATCTTACCTAAAGACTCTTTTTCTTCTTTTTTGCCAAAGAAGCAATATTTCGGCTCTATACTTTGTTTTACGTTATTATAATCACTTAACAACATAAATGCCCATGCAGCAAACATTGCAACTAATATTATACCTATTATAATTGATAAAATGCTCTTTTTTTTCTTTTCTTCATTTTCCATATTAAACCTCTATAACCATACTCCATAGTATATTCCAGCCATTGTTAGTATTAATCCAACAACCCAAAATAATTTTACGATATCTGTCTCTTCCCAGCCTAATTTTTCAAAATGATGATGAAGTGGTGTCATTAAAAATAATTTCTTTTTGAAAGCAAACATCCATATTACTTGTAATATTACTGTTAATGTTTCTATAACAAAAACACCGGCAACTACTAAAAGAGTTCCTTCTCTATGAGTAAGTATTGCTATTGCTGCCATTACTGCACCTAGTGCTAAGCTTCCTGTATCACCCATAAATATTTTTGCTGGATGTGTATTGTAGATTAAAAAGCCTATCAAAGCACCGGTAAGTACAAATGTAAACATACCGATTTCAAGATCACCTACAACAATTGAAATAAGGCTGAATGCTAAGAAGGCAATCATCGATAATCCACCTGCTAATCCATCCAAACCATCAGTTAAATTAACGGCATTAGATGCACCGATAAGGACAAATAATATGAATAATCCATATAGCCATCCCATATCTAAATATAAGCCAATTCTAGCAATATGAAGTACTGTCTCTCCACCACTTCTCATATATAGATAGAAGAATATAGTAGCAATTACAAATTGCAAAAATAATTTCTGAAGCGATGTTAATCCTTCATTCTTCTTCTTTTTTAAAGATAAATAATCATCTAAAAAACCTATTAATGAATATCCTACAAATACAAAAATAACTATTAATAAATTTGTAGTTAATTCAAGTTTACCTGTAATTATCAATCCAATTATGGTTATTAAGGTCGAGGTAACAAATATAAGACCACCCATAGTTGGTGTCCCTTCTTTTTTCTTATGCTTTTCTCCAACATAAGAACTGATAGTTTGTCCCATTTTTTTCTTTTTTAGTATTGGAACTAAAAATAAACCTATTGCTGCGGATAATAAAAATCCAATCATAATTGCAAATACAGATTTTGTTAATAATAATATTCCCATTTTGTGCACCTTCTATGTAAATTATACTATAGTTTCTTTAATAATAAACTTATTCTCTAAAATTTTTACATCTTAATTGTACTTCTTTAGACAGAAATTTAATTCTTTCGATAATTCTCTTAGCATATACAGTTTCACCATTTATAGTAAAATGTTTTTCTAGTCCATCATAATCGAAATTAGATGTAAAGAAAGTAGGTAATTTTTCATCCATTCTATATTGAATAATAGGTTCGATTACCTCATCTCTTGACCACTGAGTAATATGTTCTGCTCCAATATCATCTAATAGCAGCAAATCGCAATTCTTTAGTAGATCAAATTTTTCACTATAATCCGTATCGAATGATTCTTTTATTCCTCTAATTAATTCTGGAGTATGAACTATAACACTCTTCTTTCCATCCTTGGCAAGACTATTAAATAATGCTGAAATAATATAGCTTTTACCCGTACCAAAATCACCAACTAAGTATAATCCTTTTGGATTTTTACCATCTAAATAATCCTTATAAAACGATTGAATTTCCTTTAATACTTCTTTTCTATTACCATCCAATTTAATATCTTTAATATTAGCATTTTTTAGTGAAGAAGGAACATTGAATAAACTCATATTATCTTTAAATTTTTCACTATTCTTATATCTACAATTTACATATGAAAATTCTATTCCGTTTCCCATTTTTGTTGCTCTAAGCATTGAACCACTAATATCGTTCTTACAATATTCTAATCCTTTGCAATTTTTACAATTTTCATATTCTCTTGCACAATCTTCTATCTGACTAGTATATTTTTTTAATATATCTTCTTTCAATTGTAGGCTTTTAGCAATTAAACAAAAAGTTTTATTTTGTTTTGCTTTATCAAATTTTAAATCTAGTTTTTGAATATCTAGTTTTCCAATTTCATCAAATTTTTGTTTATCCATAAAAAATAGGTATTAACCTCTTCACCTCTCTTTCAAAGAGAATCTCTCCACTAAAATTATAACATGTAATAAAGATATTTTTAAACAATAATAATTGTAAAAAAAGATTTATCAAAACAAGTATGATAAATCTTTTATTATTGATACTATATCTAATTTAAAGAAATATATAAGCAGGGCACCAAGTAATAAGAATGGTCCAAATGCAATTACATTCGTCTTATTACGTTTTTGATTAATAAGAGCCATCGGTAAAGCAATTAAACTTCCTATGAATATAGAAAACAATCCATTTACCAGCCCTATACTTAGTCCTACAACAAATTCTAGTTTAATATCTCCTCCGCCTAAGCTTTCCTTCTTAAATATCAATGTAGTTATCTTCATAAATATAAATATTATTCCAAACAATGCTATTCCATTTACTACATACATTAGTGTTTCGAATGGTCCATATGTCAATATTTGCGTAATGATTATAGTTATTCCAAAGAATAATGTAACTGTGTCCGGTATAATCATATATTTACCATCACTTACTAATACTATTACAAAGTAAGATGATAACAATAAACCAATCACAAATTCAGTACTAAATCCAAAAATCAAATAAGAAGATAGAAATAAGATACCCGTTAGCGTTTCTATAAGTGGATAAAATAAAGCTATTTTATTCTTACAATTTGTACATTTCCCTTTTTGAATTAGAAATGATAAGACTGGAATCAATTCATACCATCTTAATTCATGTTTACAATTAGGACAAAAACTTCCTTTGGGATTGATTAATGATAGACCATTTGGCAATCTATATCCAACTACATTAAAGAAAGAACCGAATACGGTTCCATATATAAAAATTATTATGCTTATTAGTATTTCCATATTACAAAGATCCATATAAGTCAAACATTGGCATGATGATACTCATTACGATAAATCCAACTGCACCTGCTAGGAATACGATAACTATTGGTTCAATTAAGCTCTTCATTGCTGTAACGGCATTTGTATGTAACCTAGTAAAATGTTCAGCAACCTTTATCATCATCGTAGCAAGCTGACCAGTAGATTCACCTGTAACAAGCATTTCGTATGCAACTACTGGGAATGCCCACTCACCTTTGAATGAGTCACTTATTTTTCCACCTTTACTTAAGGTAATCATAGTTCTATTAATTATTTCTTTATATATTTCATTATTTGTTATCTTAGATAGAATTTCCATACTATCTGTAATATAAACGTTATGTGATAAAAGCGATGCAAATGTTCTTGTAAAAGTAGATACCTCATTATATATGATGATATTTCCAATTACAGGAACATGCATATAGAATGATTGCATTGCTTTTCTAAAATCCCTTACATTTTTGAATAAATACATGTATACAATTATTATAGTTGCTAAAACAAGTATAATTGCCCACCAATATGCTGTTAAGAAATCACTAGCTGCAATAATAAATTTCGTGATTGCAGGTAGTTCTGCTCCATTATCTGCAAACATTCCAACGAACTGTGGAACAACCTTAACGATAACGAATACAACTGCTGCAACAGCTGCAATAAAGATAACTGCAGGGTAAATAAGTGCAGATACCATTGCTTTTCTTGATGAATCTATCTCCTGATAATACTCTGCCATCTCGTCAAGTGCACTTGCAAGGTCTCCAGTCATTTCGGAAGTTTTTACCATGTTTATTAGGAATGTTGGAAATGCTTTCCCTTGTTTTTCAAGAGCAATTGAGAATTTTTCACCAACAACAAGTTCATAAACAACTTTATTTAATATCTTCTTCTGATTATTATCTGATGCTTGCTTAGCCAAGATTCTTACTGAGTTAATAAGTGGGATACCTGCTTTAATATATGTTGATAACTGAGTCAACATAAATGCTAAGTCACCGGTTTTAATTTTTCCATTACCACCGATATCTATATCGTACTTACTTCTTTCTTTTATCTCTATTACTTCATAACCTTCATTCATCAAGAAAGCTCTAACTTCTTTTTGAGATGGTGCTTCAAATGTATTAGAAGTAATTTTTCCATTACTATCCTTTACTTTGTATCTATATGAAGTTAACTTTTGATTCTTAAAGTTTTCAATACGCTTTTGGTCTTCTATAGCACCTTGATCTTTATAATTAGCACTTTGTGCTTGAACTTTGGAAAGTTCTTTATCAAGTTCTGCTCCACTTGCTTTTTGAATTTTAAATTTTTCGCTATTTCCAGAAAGTACACCTACAGCAAAACTAGCTCCATGTACTGCTGACTTAATTGGATTAAAGTTAGCCTTATCATCTACTTTTGGAGCTTCAGTTTCTTCAACTGGTGCTTCATCTGCAGTAATTTCAGGAGTTTTTGTTTCTTCAATTACAGGTGCAGCATTTTCTGCAGCATTAGTATTTTGTACTTGATTGTTTGCCCCTTCATTATTCATTTTATCACCTTCCACAAGTCCTCTATTCTATACAATTATAACATACTTACCATTTAATACAAATAGTTTTTGTGTAAAATTAAAAGATACAACAATTGTATCTTTTATTCGCTATTATCAGGTGGAACAGGTGGTTTTTCCAATATACCTATTACTCTGTTTACAATTTCTTGACCACTTTCATATTGTATTGAAAAGAAACTAAGGAAAGAATAGTTATCTTTTGCTGTTACTGTAACTGCAACCTTGGGAGGGCATTCATCAATATCATCGAAGGATATATCATAAGTCTTGTTCATACTAGTACTTTTAGCAAAACGCATGACAAAGCTTTGAATAAACACTTCTTTTCTAATTCTTATAACACCTGGCACTCCATTTGTCTTACAGTGCATCGAATTTGGATCCGTTGCATTTGTTACTCCATCATATCCTATACCAATTCGATATGCTTCATAATCGAACGCATCGATCATTGCTGCCTCAGTTACTTCCTTAACTAGGAAATCATCCTGTTCATTAGTAATCATCGTATTAGTAAACAAATTAATCAATACTATTCCAAGTATACCCATTACCATAAAGAAATATGTCCACATCGAAGTATTCATTTTTTACATCCTTCCCCTGATTCGATAAATTTGCCATCGATATAAGCAAATGATTGACAAAATTCTCTATGAATAAAATCACTTATATATTTTTTCCTCAAATCAGTTTCATCTAATGGTTTTTCTTTAATATATATATTTTCTGCTCCAGCTTTTTCTAGAGATTCTATTTTCTTTTTAATACTATTTATTGTACTAGGATCAAGTGAAACGAAATAATCAGGAGCATCATTTGTTACATAGGTATTGGTTATATTTTGTTGTTGTCCCTGCCAATTTATACCTATAGGTCTAGATCCTGAAATGTAACCTACACTTGATTCTACAGCAGATGGGAATGGATTATTTACATTAACAGGTCTATAAATATATGGTGTTTTCTTTTCTGAACTTACACATCGTTCATATGTAAGATTAATACATTCATCTTTGCTTGGATAAAGAAATTCTTCCCAATGTTTATCACAGTATTGATCTTTTATAATCGAAATATTAGTCTTTATTTTTTCTTTAGTATCTTCTACTGGTTCTATTCCATCAGGACAAGGTGAACACTTATCAAAGCAATCTTGTGCATCATCGTAATCATGAATATCATCTGATGCATAATTATCACAATGTTCCCTTATTTTGGTATACTCTCCTGGACAATATTCTGCTGTACAGTTGTAAGATGGTTCTTTATAAGGACAGACATCTCCAGAAGATCCATCAGAAACATGACCAACTACATTTAATTCACCAGTTTCGAATACCTCGTCTTCTAATGTTAAAATATATTTTCCTTTTGAATCAGGAGCTATTTCTATAAGATCATCTTTATCGATTGCATCATTTACAACTATAGCACTTACACTAGAAGCACCACCACCTGGAATAATTTCAAATTTGTTTGAATCAATTTTGCTTATTGTACATGATGGTGTACTTTTAACATATGAGCACGTATTAGTACAATAATGTGGAACATTTTTATCATCGTAAACAACACCTTTAATTTCATATGTTTCAAATCCATATTTATTAGTTGAACTTAAATCATTTATTCTTTTATAGAACCCATAAACGGTATTCGTAACATCGGCACTTGAATAATTACGATATTTAGATTTAATTGATATAGCTTTATTAGGAGTATAGAACGTATATCCATCTTTAAGTGTTCGCATTTGAATATCCATTTTTTTAATATAATTACTTTCTCCAAGTGGTCTATCACCAGAACAAATGATTTGACACGAATATCCTCTATTATCAGTATTATCCATTACAGCATACTTACAAACATTATTGTTCTCATAGGACAATGGTTTTGGAATACCTTCACTAGAACTACAAGATGAATCACTACAAACTCCTTTTTGTGGAATGGATGTGTTTATTTTTACATTAGTCGTAAAGAAATCACCATGTTGAAAGTCTTCTGCTTTAAATTTATCTAATCCCTTTGCAGAATAACTTATATAATACTTATTCAATCCTGGCTGACCATTAGCACATAAGCCTACTTCTGGTGCTTCAACTATATTACCAGCATAGTCAACACAATATTTTTTAAAATTGTAAGTCATATTTGCATTACTAGTAAATTCATATCCCTGAAGTATAGAATTACCATGGCTTGTCATAACTACATTTCCAAAATCTTCCACTGAATATAGTTTTTTACCGCTTAAACGACTAGCATCATAAGCCTTATATTCTCCAGAATACAAATCAATTGGAGAATTAGTTGTCGTAATTATTCCAGTCTTTATCGTTAATGGATCTTCATTTGTAGTTCTAGTTTTTTTATCGACTAATACCTCGTTAACTACCGAATTCGTTATTATATTATCAGAATTATATTTTTTCTCAGTCCAGTCGATAGTTCCATAATTTGTACCCACAAATGAAATATCATTATAAAATACGCTTCCATTATAATCATAAGCTGAAAAACTAGGTGAATCAACTTCAACATTATAGTTAGAATCGTTTAAATTATTAAATACATAATAGATATATTCTAATCTTTTTTTCCTTATAGTATCCCTTCTAGGAATTACTGCATAGTCTATTTTCCACTGTTCATAATCGAAAAACGCTATACATTTGATTGAACCTCTTACATTAAGGGCAAAATCAATTGGATTACCTGGTTTAAAAATCTTTCTCGACATATCAGTTATCGAATTTATTTTATCGGTTTCTTGACATGCAACATTTATATATGAACGCGAATCAAAATTAGTATCATTTCCTTCGTTCTTATCAAAATCAAGTATAGTATCCCCATAGCATGTTGACTGTCGTGATTGAACTGAGTCTATATCGGAATTACCGATAAGAGCACAGGTGCTGCCTAATCCTGGTTTATTTTCATCATAATAGCTTTTGGAAGTATATTTAGTATTTGCAGCTTGTTTTTTAAAAATAGTAGAATTTGGGCAGTTCGAAACAGATTGTTTATATTTTTTATTAGAAGCATCTTTCATGATAGGTTCTTTACCATATTCATAACCGCATTGCTCTAATACACATTTTCTTTTTCTTATGAATGGAGAACCACCTAGACTATAGTCAACGTCATTTTCACAGTAATTTTCAGCACATTTAAGATACGTATCGGAATCTTTACTACCACTATTTTCACATATTTTTAGGCATACATTAGACTCATTAACAGAGTCCATTACAAAGAAATGTTTAACTCCATATCTACATTTACTGGTATAGCCACCACCAGACTTCGTTCCATACAAATTATATGTACTTGCGCTTGTAGTTCCAATTAAAGCATGTTCTTGATTTGGACCTATGTAGTATTCATACTCATTAGCTGGACATTCATTAACTTTTTCACTTTGAACATATTCTGTAGAGGTTTGATTCTTACAGTGTCTTACTCTTCCATTAGAATCAGACTCATCAATTATATCAACCAAATTACCACCAATAACGTCAGGATCAGGATTACAAGATTGTCCAGGAGCACTAGCCGTATATTCTAGATGAGAGCTACCTACAAAATATTTACCAAGTATTCTATGATAATTCAAAATTCCACAAGCATGGTCACCATGACTCCATTCTTTATGTCTTGTATCATCTTCCTCGTTGCAACATGAAGAATCACAGCCAGGAAGTGAACAAGTAACATCTTTACAACCCTTAGGTGGTGAAGATTTTTTCGAACAAGATGCAGCATGACCTTTCTCTTCTTCAACTATATCACCACTACTAGAAGTAAAAATATCTGGGTCAGAAACCCTATGAGATATTGATCTAATTAGGAAATTTCCAGCAAATTGAGGCGGATCAAATACTCTATAAATACCTTGTGCTTCTATATAATAATTATCGATATCTTTTTCTGATAAGTGAACACTATATAAAGAATTAATACTATCTATACTAACATATACATATTTACTTAAAAGTGTTTGGAAATAATCACCTGCTATACTGTTTTTAGTTATTTCAGGATCTTCTATTGCACCAGGTGGTCCACCAATACCAGGATAATAAGTTTTAGTGTATCCAGACATATATGTAAACATAAAATTTACATCTCCTGGATTACCATAAGGCAGAGAGTCTTTACTAAGATAACCACTACCTGCTTCTATACGATTACAGTTAGCCATAGAATATTGATAACTGTACATATTACTATACGTCTCATCTTGTCCATTTTCACCTTTACCAGTTACGTCTTGAGTTCGCAAAGAACCGTTACCATCCTCACCAGGAGGTGCTACCCCACCATTATTAAGCCAGTTATCTGCTCCACTTACCGTAGTAGGTGACAAAATTTGAGTTAATCCAGAACCACTACATACTCCAGCATACGTGCTAGGTGTAGCAACACCATTATCAAATGTAACTGCACCAAGCATTCCAGGATTTATGATTTCAATTGGTTTGCTTCCAGGCACCTCTACAGCATCTCCGCCATTTCCAGAATAATATAATATTCTAAATCTAATTCCCTGGGCTCCTCCCAAACATGATCCATTTGTTTTACAACTTTCTGGTTCATAAGTAGACTGATTTATATAATCTTCCGGATCATCCGTAAATTCGGGTGTTCCACCACTCGTTCCAAGATTATTTATATTTGCACCACTGCTTGTATTAATACCTTCAGCAACTGGATATATTAATGAATCTGCACGAGCAATACTATAAGAAGAAAAAAATAATAATAAACCAATAAACAATACATTTATCTTTCTCATATTAATCACACGTTATGTCTCATACATAACTCCACTTTCCATTATATTCTTATTTTAGTTCTCTTAATTCTTCTAACTATTTTCCTAATTATAAATATTAGTAATACTATTACTAAAAAAGAAATTACTAATGCTACTAGCAACTGATTATCTTCAATAAATTCTTTAATGATATCAAAAATAGTTCTTTCTTCCATTTCATACTCAACTTTAGTTTCATCAATCCATTTAGCTAATTGCTCATTGAAATCATAGTTACTTTTTATCTCACCATCATAATATTTTGCACATAATGGAAATTCTTCATACTCTACACAAGCATCTAATTCACTATATATATTATATTTAGGAATAACAACTGTTTTCTTACTAATATACTGTTCGGCACAAGGATTGCTCATGCTTCCATAAAACTTTAAAGGAATACTTCCACCATCGATTGGTATGATATTTAATAAATAAAAATCTGAACCCATTTCATCATATGAATAGTTGTAACCATAAACATTTAGTATTAAATCTTTTGTCATATTTGTTATTTTTATTTTAAAATATTTTCCACCATCTTCTTTTTCAGCTAGTTCATAATTAGCTTTAATATTTCTTATTTGTGATAATAACTTATTAAAGTTTTTATCACCACATAAAAGATCTTCAACATTTACAGCCTCTACTACTTTAGCTTTATAAGTAAAGCAAAACATACATAACAACACTAAACTAATTGCAATTATAATCCTTTTCATGATTAGTCACCTACTTATTATTTTTTTATATAATAACATCCATAATAGCTATCGAGAATAGGGCCTGAAAGAACTCTTTCTATATATTCTTTATAACAATATTCTTTATCGTTACTCTCCATACATGATACATATTCTCTATCTATTTTAGCATCACTAATACAACTCATCTCTTCCTCATCTGTAGAAAGCATCTTGCAATTCATTATTTTTTTAGGTACAAAAGAAATATTTTCTACTTCTTCGTTAAAAAGATATCTATCTAATTTTAAATCACTATCATACGATAAATATTCTTCATCATGAAAGATTCCATTGTCGTAATTAATTAAACATATTTTTTCTTCATTTGGATTAATACTGATAACAGAATTAATATTTAATGTAATTTCATTAATTGCATAAGTAGATATTGGATAGATTAGCATAAGAAGGAAAATCATTAGTCCTTCTTTTTTTCTATCTTTAATTATTAAAATAGTTCCTACAATTATAAGTGTAACAATCGAAATAATACCTATTAAATCGATACTTTTATAAGTATCAGGAACATTTATAGCATTTATATTAACTCCAATATTGGTAAAATCATTTTCAACATACATTCCTAAATCATTTAGTTTTTCGTTAGAAATTCCCTTATCATATATTGCTTTCAAATAGATGACTTTTTCTTCACCATGTTTAATAGTATTATCATCCACTTCGTATGAATAAGTTACAAATTCACTATCATTTTTTAAGTTTGAATCACTTAAATAGTAATCTATATAATCATCATTTTTAAGTACAATCTTATATTTAATAAAATCTCCTGTTTTCTTAAATTTTAATTCTAGATTAATATCTCTATTATTATAATCAAAATAAGAGGCTGCAGCATCCCCATTTATTTCTTCGACACTTATATCCTTTATATAGATCGTTTCAAGTGCTGATACAATACTTGGTAATAATAATAAAATAGTCGATAAGAATAATAATAACTTTTTCATCTCAATACTCTCCTATAATAATTATACATTTTTATAAAAAAAAAGAAATACATTTTAAGTATTTCAATTATTTATTTTTCTTTAACACAAGAAACAAATTGTACTATTGCACCTATTGCAAATAATGCTAACGAAATGAAACTAACTTCAATTCCTAAATTAGGTACTAATTGTGGTAATAAAGGTGCTACCAGAGTTGCACCAATATATGCAGTTGCTAAAATAATTATATATTTTGCAAACTTCTGAGCAATAATAGCGCATATTAGTCCAGCAACGATTCCCACGATAATTCCAACCAATTCCGTTCCAAGGAAACTTGTTGCAATTGTAAATCCAGCAAAGAATCCAATTAAGTATTCAGAAATTGATGTTAATTCGAAACTGAAGAATGCAAATATCAATCCTCCAAGTATCGTTATTAGTAATAAAATTTTAGAGTCTAAATTTACTGCTATAATCGGTAACAAAGTTTTTACTAATAAATATCCAACTACAAACCAAATTACAGCCATTATTTTACCCTTCAACTTATAGCCGCCAAAACAAATAATAAGTCCTACAATAACTTCTACGATTAATATAATCCAGTCTAATGGTCCCATATCGATCCTCCTTTATTCTATTATAACCTATTTTTTTTCAAAAAAAGGACTAATATAAATTAAAAATATTATCCTTTATTTTATTTCAATTAATTCTCCTTTATTTATCGAATATAAATATGTGTGAATAACTTTATTTGTTTTACTCTCTATATATTTTTGATATTCCAACAATTGATTCTTATATGCTTCATCTTCGGTATCACTAAGTTTATAATCGATTATTTCGAATCTATCTTTATACTCTAGTAATAAATCGATTACTCCCCTATTAATTATTTTATTATCTTTATATGAGAACTCATATTCTTTAAATATATTAATAACATCATCTAATTTAAGAATACTAATTAGTTTTTTTATTTTTATTACTACATTATCATCTATACCATCATAATTAGGATTTTGAAAATCAATATATTCAAGTATTTTATGAATATATGTTCCATATTCCATATTGTTTTTTTCTTCACTAGATATTAACCCTTTTATTGTTTTAGATGCTTTTTTAGAGTTCTCCTCCTCACTATTAAGCGAATAATCATTTATAACAATATTATTATTAGTCTTATTAATAGCCTTTTTATAATTAGTATCTTTTATAAGGTTATAATCTTTACTAATATTAAGTTTATCTATATCTATTTCCTTTATATAAGGTGCCAAATAATCTCTAATAATCGATAACATATCTAAAAATGTTCTAACATTAGAGATGTTTCTTTTGCTTTTATCTAATTCTGTTATCATTATAATTTTTTCTTTTGGTCTAGTAAGTGCAACATATAATAATCTTATTTTTTCACTAACTTCTTCCTTCAAATAGAATTCTTTATATAGTTTTTTAGTAAACATTGTCCCTATTCCCTCTTTATAATAAGGAGTAATAATTCCGTATTTTTTATCGAATAAGAATCTTTCGTTTAATTCAGTAATATTAAATTTAACATTTAAAAATGGAAAATAACAAATTGGAAATTCTAATCCCTTGGATGCATGTATGGTCATTATCTTAACACTTCCAGCATAATCGTCTATTTCTTTTACTTCTACAGAACTTCCACTTTCAATTAACTCTTCTAGATAGTCATAAGCTGAATATAAATCATATCCAATATTACTAATATTTCTAAATATGTCTTCTATTTCATCCAATCTATTTATATTCTTATCAACATCACCAATAAGAACTATCTTGCTGTAAAAATCAAATTTTTCAATGATTAAATTCAATATTTCTACAAGTGATAATGCATCTATATCAGCACATATTGCTTCAACAATATCTATTGCTGGATTATCTAAAAAATTATTATCTTTAAACATTTTAAATATTTTTTCATCATCGTAACTGAATAGATACGATCTTAAAACACTTACCAAAGAATATTTAAAATTAGTATCATAATAAGTATTTTTATACGATATAAGTAAATTAATAATATTTTTTACAATATATATTAATGAATCCTCTAGTAGATTCGTATCGGAATATTTAGTAAGTGGTATTTCTAAGTATTCAAATATCTTTTTAAATAAATCAAAATTAGATTTATCAGCTATAAGAATAACAAAATCATCATATGTAGCATCTCTCAATATCTTCTTTTTCTTATCAAATATTTGATATTTATTATCTATTTTATTTTTTATATCTCGAGCAATAGTAAATATCTCGATTTCTTTCTTTGAATAGTTACATTCTTTATCATATACATAATTTAATATTTCTAAATTATAATTTTGACTAGTCTTTCCTTCTTCTTCATATGATTTATTACCAAATATCATTTGATGACTGTCTTTATAAGCAGCTCCACCATAATTATCTGTCATTATGTTTTCAAATACTAAATTAACTGCTTTAACAACTTCATCTCTTGATCTAAAATTGCTAGTTAAATCTATTTTGAAACCACCATTATTTTTAGAATAGTTATCATATTTTTCTTTAAATAAATAAGGATTAGCATTTCTAAAACGATATATAGACTGTTTAATATCACCAACCATATAGACATTATTGTTTTCTATTTGTGAAATGAATAAATCCTGTAGATCACTAGTATCCTGATACTCATCTATCATAATTTCTTTAAATGATTTTTTCATTTCATCTCTTATATTATTATTTTCTAATACTATTTTAATTGCTAGTTTGCTAATATCTATAAATTCAAAATATTCTTTATCATATTTGTATTCATATATTTTACTATCCAATTCTTTAATTATATCTATAATTATTGATACATAATCTTCGGTAGATAATAGTGTATTTTTTAATTCATCTTCATCATCATATACTAGTAATGCATCTATTTCATCGATACAATCTTTAATCTCCGATTTAAGTTCTTTAGCTTCTTCCATACTCTTCGAAGGAAGTCTTGGTAACTCTATATTAATGTGTTCTTTATATTCTTTATAAGTATTTGCTGATAATAAATAAGATACTGAATTATATAGATCATCATAATATTTAATATCTACATAATTGGATATTTCTGTTAATAAATTATCTATATATCTAACTTTAGAATTTATTATTTTAATATATGAATCTATTAAATAGGAAATATTTTTTTCATTATAATAATCATCTATATAAGAATTTAAGTATTTATCTTTATCATATATTAAATCCATTTTGTTACTGATATTTAATATATAATCTTTTATATCTTTGTCATCCTTCAAAGTAAATGTTGTAATTAATTTTTCAAAAAGATGATTATGTTCATCATATAATCTTTTGAATATATCATCTAATACTTTTCTCTTATATAAATATATTATTGATGAATCAATAATATTAATATTTTTACTAATATTTAATATATAATTATATTTTTTTACAATCGATAAAGAAAAAGAATCAAAAGTGGTAATATAAGCTGAATCTATAAGGGATAGATTATCTTTTAATGAAGGTGTTGCTTCTATAGCACTTCTAATTCTATCTTTCATTTCATACGCTGCTTTTTTAGTAAATGTTAATATCAACAATTCATTTATCTTGGTTCCACTTTTTAATTTTCTTATTACTCTTTCCGAAAGCACAGATGTTTTCCCCGAACCTGCTCCTGCTGAAACGATTATATTAGTGTTTTCTTTATCGATAGCTAGTAATTGTTCTTTAGTCCAATCAGCCATTGGCATCATCTTCTTTTAACATTTCTTTTACAAATTTTAATAATTCTTCATCTTTAACTATATATTTGTTTGTTAATAAATCTATCTTTTTATTTATGTCCATTATAACTTCTTTATATGCATTATAAAGTGGCGTTGTGTGATTATTATGACATCTATTTGCTATATTGTTATGGGCATCTATCAAAAAGGCATGCGAAAGCCTATCCATTCTCTTTTTATTACCTGTTTTGGTAGCATATGAATCGGAATACATGACGTATAGATTATATTTAAGCATATCCTCATTGTTGTTAACAGTATAGTTATTTGATTGAGTACCTTTTGTCTTTTGAATTCTTTTATCCCATAAATAATATGCATCATAACAAAATGCAAAAGTATTACAATATGAATAAATCATTCTTGTATATGCTTGATCTTCGTAGTAGTTCTGTTTATCAAAATATTTTCCTTTAGCAATGCTTCTTTTTATAATCTTATTCCAAACTGCAACGAAATAAATATTATATGGTTTGTTTTCTTCAAGTATATCAAGCATTTCGTCATATGTATAAACGAAAAACTCTTTGTCTTTCTTTTGATAATTCATATATATAGTATATTCGTTTATATTCGTTCTAATAATTGTTTTAGCTATTGCTACATCAGCTTTTGATTCTACTGCATTATTATATAAACATTCATACATATATGGATGTACCATATCATCATTATCTATGAAAGCAATATATTTTCCGGTAGCTAAATCTATTCCTTTATTCCTAGTATATGAAACTCCCTCATTTTCTTTATGAGTAACTTTTACGATAGTTGGATAATTAGTTTGATACCAATCTAGAATTTTAGCACTATCATCTTTAGAACCATCATCTATTAACAACAATTCTACATCATTAAATGTCGATAGTAAGACAGAATCTATACATCTTGCAATAAATAATTCACTATTATATACAGGAACAATAATAGATATTTTAGGAATTCTTTTACTTTTCCTTTCAACATTTTTTATTTTACATGTGTATATATTACTCGATGCACATAATACATAATCATTTTTCTCTTTTTTAAATGCTTGTACTAAATAATTATCATTTTCTTTAATATTTTTGGAAGTTACTTGAAAATCTTCAGTTATCTCAAGTAAGACAAGATTATTGTTTTCAACTTTATATAGTTTATATATATCATAGATATCTTTACTAAAGAATGAAATAGTTATTCCATTATATGATTTAATAGCTGATAATGATAATTCTTTTATCTCCTTAGTTTCATTAAATTTATATTCATTAGAATATCCCAATATATGTTTCTTATCATATTCATTATCATTTAATGTATACTCTATTCTAATTGCAAAATATTTTTCTAAATCTTTTTTGGGTATTATTATATTATTGTCTTTTACTTCTTTATACGTATATTCTGTAAAACTATCATCCGTCAATAATACAGAATAAGAATCTGCATAATCGGATTCATCCCATGCTATAAATAATTTATTCTCATCATTAATATATACTTTTATATCATTATTCATAAATCACCTTTATATTTACTTAAAAAGCTTAAATTATCATTTTTACTTATCATTTTTATATCTTCATTCTTTCTAAAGCAAATATCCTTATACTTACAATATTTACATCCTATTATTACATCATCATTTATAAACATCTTAGGATTAATATCGAACTTAACATTTTCTATATCGAAAACCATATCATCTATTTTATTATCTACTAAATTTACTATTTCTTTCATCTCATCTTCAGTTAATATTTTAGCATACCTTGAAAATCCTTCTTTAGTTAATTTCATACTTTCGATATATTTAGAATTATCATAAGTTGGATCAAATCTAGAAATAGCTAATTCATCCATTATAGTGTAGCCTTTTAATTTGTAATTTTTATATTTAGATTCTCTATAACTAATAGTTTTATCTACATCTACTTCTTTCGATAGTATTTTTTGTAAATATATTCCCACAGGTAAATAGGAATCGAACATTTTAGATTTATCTATCAAATATAAATATGTAGGAAGTTGTAAAGATAATCCGTAATCTGTATCCTTTAAATCGAAATCTTGATTACCCGTTTTATAATCTATTATGCTTACTAATGTGGTTCCATCATATTCTTTATACATTATCTTATCAACAAATCCCTTGAAAATTACATTTAAATTATGACTTTTATCTATTTCTATTTTCTTTTCTGTATAAGTATTTGTTAATCCTGTTTCCTTATTAAATTCTTTTATATAATCAATTACTATTACCAATTCTTCTTTTAATTTTGTTAGATATAGTTTTTCTTTAGATGAAAGAGTTATATCTTTAATCGTATTATCAAAACATTCATCTAAATTAAAATTATCTTCGTATAGTTTAGATAAACAATTATGAAATATATTACCAATTATAGTATCGAAACTTTCTTCAAAAGAATTGATCTTTAGAATGTTATCTAGATAGTATCTAAAACTACAATTATAAAAGGTATTAAGCGTACTATAAGAAATATTTATTTTATTATTTAAATATTCATTTAATTCTTCACTATTAATTCCTTTATATCTATTATCAAAAAGTCTATATGGAATTTCCAATGAGTTATATAGTTCATCTAAATAGTTATCATGTTTACCATATTTTATAAGTTCATCTAATTGCTTAGATAGAAGTAATCTGGCATACATACTTGAATATAACTTACTTTTATCAATATCATGTTTACTATTTATTAATACTATCTCATCTATTAAATTGGATTTAAAGGATTCTTCATCTTTATAAAAATGTTTATAAGTAATACTAATATTTTTTATTGAAAGTAAATTATTAATTAGACTTTCTTTTTCATAATCGTTCAATAAATTTGTTTTATCTAAATTAACAAGTTCTTTTATATTATCTGTAATATAATTCTCATCTTTATGTATTATAGGAACTTCTCCATCATTAAAATTAACAAAGAATACATATTCATCATCATTAAATATATTATTAGAGAATTTCTCTATTCTTATACCACTCTTTTTTATAAACTCTATTTTTTCATTATAAAAATCTGATTTTATACATTCATATTTAATATCAAAATCATAATCATATGAATTATACTTATTAAATATAGATAAAATTTTAGAATATACAATGCTATTCTTTTCATTATTTAGATTATATGATGTATTCTTTAAATAATTAAGAGTATCTTCCATATTCTTACTTCTAGATAATTCATTTAATGCATCTTTTCCCATTATTGTAGATATAACCGAACTATTCTTTGTTATTTCTATAGAAATATGATGCATATTAAACAATTTATATAATTCTTTTTCATAATTATCATTAATATTGGTAATTATTATTTTATCTAAAGATATATTATTATCAATCAGCTTGGTTATCTCATCTAATACAAAGTATATTTCATCATTTAAATTATTAAATTCATATACTGGTAACGTGCTATGTATTTTTTCTTTTTCAATTATCTGAACATTTTTAAAGTTGGATAGTAATCTTCTATTAAAACTATCTATATAATCATAACCATATACATATACTTTTTTATCACTATATTTATTTAATAATAAATTATCTTTGATAAGCATATTATTCTTATCTAATTTATTTTTTATATCAACTAAAAGGTTTAATTTATCATTCTTATAATCCTTATCTTCGATGTAATAGATATTTTCTAAATATTCTTCACATATACTTTTTTTTACTCCATATTCTTTCATCAAAAATAGTATAGCTTCATCTTTTATATCAAAGAATATTTCTTTTTTTAATTCATTAAAAGATAATATTTTAATATTGATAAGTTTATCTAGAGAATCAATATATTTTAATATCTTATCTTTTATTCCACTAGGAATGATAAGCAGTGAATCATCTTCAATATTATTCAAAAAGTTCATAAGCATCACCATTAATATTCTAACATAAAAAAAGAAACGATAATACGTTTCTTTAATGATATTTTTCTTATTTAACTTCTGTACTTATGAAGTTGTAGTTTTTGTCAAATTTCCAAACTACTGTTGATGTTTCAGGAACATCGGTTTCATATTTTGTACATTCAACATAAACATAATAATTATCGTTATCCTGCTCATATTTCATTATTTCTACCTTAGGAGGTGCTGCTACAGTTGAACCATATGGATGAAGATATATTTTTCTAAGTTCAGTATCATAATATAATACCAATGTAGCACTAGCTGATTTCATTGTTTCTTCATCAAAATTTGCTAGAGTATTGAATAGTTCTTGGTACTTGTTCTCAAAACTATCGAATGTGATATATTGAAGAGCACCATTATCAAACATACTTTTAAAATCATCATTTTCTTTGTATTTATCAGGCATTTCTACTTCTTTTTCACGATTTATATTTGATATAACAACTAATATTTTTTCTTGATCTGATAAGCCTTTTTTACCATCATATAGATCGTTAAATATCTCCCACATACGTCCTTCATATCTTACAGAATCAATTATACCCTTTAACTTATTTTTGACTTCTAAATTATCTAATTCAGTTACTTTATTTTCATTATTTTCTTCCTGATTAGTTTTTTCTTCCTTCTCTTCCTGCTCTGGTTCATCTTTCTTATCATTATTTGATTTGCTTCCATTTCCACCTAATACAAAGAACCATACTGCAAATCCTACTGCAGCAAGTAAAAATATTATCAATAGTATTATTGGTAATTTGCTCTTTTTCTTTGGTGCTGCTTCTCCTTCTACTGGTGCTGCTGAAGCATCTACTACTGGAGCAGGTTCTCCTTCTACAACTGGTGCAAGTGTTTGTTCAACAGGCGTAGCAGGTTCAACTACTTCTGGAATTGCTGGCATCTGTTCTGGTGCAGCAACTGGCTCAGCTGGTGCTGGCATTACTTCTGGCTTTATTTCATTATTTGCATCTATTACTGGTACTGGTTCAACTTGAGCATTATTCATTTCTTGTAACTCGTCTACTTTTACTACAGTATCAGCCTCTACATTTTTATTTTCTTCTTCCATAATAAACTCCTTCTATTCTAATTAATCATATCATAAAAAAGAAGAAAGATAATATTTTCTCCTTTCCTTCTTGTAAGTTTTTGTAAACTTTTCTTCGATTAATATTATTGACATAAATAATCTAATAGAAAAAAGAAACAATTATCTATTTCTTTGAATTTTAAAGTTTTATTAAAAAACATTTAAGTTTAGTTGTTGTTTCTACATTATTTTTTTATTAATTTAATCCTTTATTAAATAAATCATAAAAACTACCATCGCTTTTAGCTGCGATTATTGCTTTATTAGATACACCTTCTCCATAAAATCTATCTACTATACCAATTGATACTATTTTACTTATATCTTTTATTTTAGTAGCTTCAAAGTATGAATTATTAGGATTTTCTGTATCTTCATAAGCAAAATTTGCTGGTGTTTCTTGATTCTTTATTAGTTTTACACTATATACATTCCCTTTATTTGTTAAAAATACGACATATTCACTTCCAAAGGCTTGACCATTTCCGCTTAACACATGGTTGATTATTATTTCATCAATTCCTTTTATTTCATACGAATATACTTTACCATCATAATATTTTTTTTCATCTCCGTATAAATTAGAGAAAAGATTCCAATCGATCGTAATATACGATTTTTCTCCTGTAGTTACAACTATACCATCTTTTTCACCAAAAGCATCTTCAGTTGTAATATTTTCATATCTACTTTTATCATCCATTTTATTTAAACACTTTTCTAAATCGATTGGTTGAACTTCAGTTGGTATCTCCTCGTCTTCTTTTGGTTGTTCTTCTTTCTCCTCTTCCTGTTGTTGCTCATCCTCTTTATCACTATTAGCCTTGTTCCCATTTCCACATAATACAAAGAACCATACAGCAAATCCTATAGCAGCAAGTAAAATTATTATCAATATGATTATTGGCAATTTGCTCTTCTTCTTAGGTTCTTCAGTTGGTTGTACTTGTACTTCTGCTGGAGCTGGTGTTGCAACTGGTGTTACTGGCTCTGTAGTTTGTACTGTTGGAGCTGGTGTTGCAACTGGTGTTACTGGCTCTGTAGTTTGTATTGTTGGAGTTGGTGTTGCAACCGGTTCTATAGTTGGTTCTGGTTGTGGATTAGTCTCAGGTACTTCACTTGTTATTTGAACTGGCTCTACAACTTCAGGTGTTGCTGGTATTTGTTCAGGTACTGCTACTGGCTCAGCTGGAGTTGGCATTACTTCCGGTTGTATTTCATTATATGTTTCTATTACTGCTACTGGTTCAGCTTGTACATTAGTAGTTTCTTGGAACGCATCTATTTTTACTACAGTATCAGTCTCTACATTTTTATTTTCTTCTTCCATAATAAACTCCTTCTAGTTTAATTAATCGTATCATAAAAAAAAGGAAAAAATACTTATTTTTTCCTTTTCTTCTTGTCATTTTTTGTAAACTTTTCCTCGATAAGTTTTATTGGTAACGATCTATCATGAAGAATATTTGATATAGATAAGTCGTTATGAATATTATAAATAATATCAGCTAATAGTTCTGAACAATCACATATATGCAACCATTTACTCTTTTGATACTCCTTTGGAATATAAGACAAGTTTGTAGTATAGATTCCATCTATTCCACCTTCTTTATATAAATCATTAAAAGCATCTATTCCCTTTGTAAATAAGCAATATGTTGTAACTATATAAACATATTTTACACCATGTTTTTTCAATTCCTTGGCTACATCGATTATACTTTGTCCACTGGAAATCATATCATCTGCTATTATAGCCGTATAACCATCTAAATTATCATATCCATAATACTCATGTGATATAACTGGATACTTACCATCGGTAAGTGTATTATAATCTCTTTCTTTAACGAAGCTTCCTGCTTCTTTGTGAACATACTTCGTACCAAATGAGTTTAAGTATACATTTCTTCTTCCTGTTGCTCCATTATCTGGTGCTACAAAAACTAAATTTTTCAATCTATTTAAAGGTAAATCGTTTATTAGATTTTCTAATATTACGTTAGTAGGAAATACATTATCAAATTCTGTATTATGAATTGCATGCTCTACTCCTTCATCGTGAGCATCGAATGTAATTATACTCTTTAAAGAATTAATTCTATCTAAATCATATAGATTAGAACCACATGCTAGATGTTCTCTAGTTAATCTTCTATGTTGTCTTCCAGCATATAATAATGGCATTATTACATTAACGGATTTTGCATGACAATTACATGCTCCAATACCATCCCTAAGTTGAGTCATCAAATCATTAGGACTAGTATGATTTATATGTCCATGCATCTTGTATTCAAGACTGTAGTTACCAACATCGGTTAGCATAAATACATCTTTTCCTCTTACCGTCTCTTTTATCTCTACTTTTAAATGTCCATCTTCGAAGAAATTCTGATTTATTGGAACTATGAAAGTATATTTTTCTTTATCTAAATGATAAAGATTTAGTAAATGTTCATTTACTTTTTCTCCTAGTTCTTTAGCACTATCGAATATTATCAAACGCAAGTTATCTGTATCAATTTGTCTATTCATAAAACCTCCTTACATTCAATTACATTTTAACATATTTTTTAACTAAATGATATAGCATTTCTATTTTAAAAAAATATCTAATATTTTCTTATTCTATAAACCATTTCATCAGCATTATTTAAATCCACATCGGTCGTTCTATGATGTTTAAATCCAAATATATGTGCAAAATTATGAGCAGTCCATTCTCTAGATAAACTATTTTTTGTTCTATTCCAATCGGTTGGATATAATTCTTCATAATATAATAATCCTTCGATAATCTCTTCTCTTGTATCATAGTTTCTAATTTTGAAAGAATCATATAATCTAATATTAGGATCGTTATCTTCTCTTCCATCATATGCTAAAAGATCACTGCTATTTATATTTTCTATACTATCTAAATAATCGTGACTTCCTATATAAATAACTCCCTTACTATATTCTATTTTCCCCTTTGATATCTTTAATCCATTTCTATAAAAAGATTTATCCTTCTTTTTAAAACTACTTGAATTTAAAACAAAAAGAAGAGGTATCAAAGAAGAAAATAACGTTAACTTCTTAATAATCCTTTTCTTTTTTTCATTCATTTTTTACCCCTCATTGCATTGATTAATCTTAAATCACTATCTATTTTTGGTTTATTATCTTCTTTAAATGATTCCTTATACAATTCATTCAATTTATTTTTTACATATGTATCAATTTCATCATCTGATAAAGAGGTTTCTTTGTTTAATAAGCTAATCTCATAATCTTCTAAATTGCTATAATAGAACTTCTTTAATTTATTTCTTAATTCATCATTTTTATCACGAGAGACTACTATATTATTTTTTTTGCATAAATCAAATAAATCTTTTCTTGATAAACCGTTTATAAGATCTCTTTTATCTCTTGCTATTTTTAATTCTTTACCATCAAAATTTTTCATAGTTGCCTCCTTTTTGTTATTATTATAGCATTTAAATCAAATTAATAAAGACTCATTTTGATGAGTCCTTGATTATTATTAACTTTTTACTTGATTAAAAGCCCAATCTAATACACTTACTTGTCTTCCATTCTTATCAGTAAACGTTCTTTCAAATGTATAATATTGGACATTAGCATGACCTTCTCCTTCATACAAGTACAAATCTGCAGAAGCTCCACATGCTTGTAAATAGTCAACCATATCTTCTGTTTTTGCAATAGCAACTTTTCCATCTTTTTCTCCATAGAATGCCCATAGATTTAATCTAGAAAGGCTATCGCTATTAAGAGTTGAATGATTGATAGATGCTCCAATTGGTACATACGCTGAGAAGTAATTAGGATAATTTTGAACTAATTTATAACCAGCATCTCCTCCATTACTGTATCCACTTAGAGATATTCTATTTTTATCAGCTTTAGTTTCATTTACTACTCTATCAACTGCTTCCATAAAGGCAGCTTGCCATTTTGGATTTGCGAAGTCAGAATTAGTTTTAGCTTGTGGACAAATAACAATTCCTTGAGGATTAATCTTATTATTATTTATTAATTCAGGAAGAGATGTATTAAGAGCATTTTTACCATTACATCCAGACCCATGTAAAAATATATGAACTGGTAAACCTTCTACTCCTTCAGCATTATCAGGAATATAAATATTATATTCAACTTTAACACCATTTGATGCAGTATAATACTGCGTTGTAAACGAACCATGTTTCAAATTTGATAATTGATCCGTATATGTATTTAATGAGTTTGTATTAGCAGGGGCATTAGAACTATCACTTGAAACATCAACGCTTTTATCCATAGCCATAAGTTCCTTTAATAACGTTTCTCCTTCTGTCTTAATAATATCAAATTTTGTATTATTTATATTTAGTTCAGCTTCTTCAGCTGAAATTGCAGAATAATCTGGTTCTTTCTTTGCCCTCTCAGTAGCTATAAAAGATTCACTCGCTTCTATTTTTTCCAATAATTGTTCTAGTTCAGTAACTTTTTGAATTTCACTTTCTGATTTACTAGTAGCCTCATTGATAGTACTATTTATTTCCTCTTTCATTTGATTTATTATTTGACTTGAATTAGATAATTTTGTAATTGCTTTATTGACATCAGAACTGCTTTTATAAGCACCACCAACGCTTTCTTTGACTTGATTTACTACTATAACTAATTCGTTAATCTTAGAGGTAATATTTGTAGTTACTGACGTGATACTAGATAATCCAGTACTCATGGTATCTTTAAACTGTTTTAAATCTTGTGGTATCTCTTTTGCCATAATAGTACCTCCTTTATATTCTAATCAACTATTTTTATATTTTTCTATTCTATCCAATACTTCTTTAACATTCTTTTCATTTCCATTACTAGTAGGCTCATAATATTTTTTACCTTTTAGTTCTTTAGGTAAACATTCCATTTTAGTAATATTTCCTTCGAAGTTATGCGCATACATATAACCTTTACCATATCCTAAGTCCCTATCTAATTTAGTTTCACCATTTCTTAGATGGAGTGGTACTTTTAAATCTAATGTGTTTTTGGCATCTGCTGCTGCTTTCATATACGCAACATCTAAAGCATTAGACTTTGGTGATACACTCAAATAAACTACTACTTGAGCTAGGTTAACACTGCACTCTGGTACACCAATATAATGACAGGCATTATAAGCACTTACTGCTTGAACCATCGCATTTGGATTGGCCATACCTACATCCTCACTCGCAAATCTAATCAATCTTCTAGCAATGTACAAAGGATTTTCTCCTGCTTCAAACATTCTAGCTAGATAATACAATGCAGCATCTACATCACTATTTCTCATAGATTTATGAAGAGCTGATATTAAATTGTAATGCTCTTCTCCATTTTTATCGTATAAAAATGTTTTATCTTGTAATATTCTATCTAACAGTTTTCGATCTATAATTTTTTTCTTATTTTTTATTGGTGCAAGGTTGATAACATTTTCAAGTGTATTCAATGCTCCTCTTGCATCTCCACTAGATATTGATACAATCAAATCTTTACTTTCATCATCTATTTTTACATTATCAAATGTATCTACAGCTCTATCTACTATTTTTCTAAGATTTTCTTTAGATAAAGACTCTAATACATAAACCTTACATCTAGATAAAAGAGCGCTATTAACTTCGAATGAAGGATTTTCAGTAGTTGCTCCAATAAGTATAATATCGCCTTGCTCAACTAATGGAAGAAAAGCATCCTGTTGAGCTTTATTGAATCTATGAATTTCATCTACAAAACAAATGGTCTTTTTGCCATATGTTTTATTAGTTTTTGCTCTTTCATGTAATTCTTTTATATCTTTTACTCCACTATTTACGGCACTTAATTCGTAAAAAGCCGAATTCGTTTTATTAGCAATTATCTTTGCTAAAGTTGTTTTTCCTGTTCCAGGAGGTCCCCAAAATATCATAGATGTTATTAGATCGTTTTCTATCATTTTTCTTACTGGTGAATTTTTACCAACTATCTTTTCTTGTCCATAGAAATCATCTAATGTCTTTGGTCTCAACTTCTCTGCAAGAGGAATATATTCGTTTTCAAATGTGTCAAACAATGTATCCATAAAACCCTCCCATTACTACTCTATGCAGTTGCTGTAGATTTCTTTCTTTTCTGCCTAAATGCCCATTCGAATGGAGATTCTTCTTTTCCATCTGGAGAAGTGTATTTTCCTTCCATAACCTCAACAGCAATACCATGACCTTTTCCTTTAAGTGAAGTCAATGTAGCATCTCCGCCTTCTGCGTTGATCTGGTCAACTGCGTCAACAGCTTTGTAATAGTATGTTCTACTGGTTGAATTTAAATCTTTAGTTCCATGTATTGCCCATACTCTAGTATCTTTAAATGCATCTGTTACTTTATTTGAACCACTGATTGGAACACAAGCAGAGAAATATCCTGGATATTTATTAACTAAGTTATATGCTGTTATTGCTCCCCAACTATGTCCACCAACCGATACACGATCCGGATCTGCTTTTTGAGTAGTAACAACCTCATCGCATAATTCTTTTAATGCTACGAAAGTATAGTCTTTATCGAAATCTCTAATATGTGGGCAAATAACGATACCTGAAGGTGTAACAGTTTTATTAGCTAAGGCTTTTGTTAATCCACTACCTTGGCAACTGTTCATTCCAACACCCGTTTGCTGTCCACCACCATGCATATACATGAATACAGGTAATCCTTCAACTGTTGTACCATAATCAGGAATATATAGATAGTAATCTATTTTAACACCGTTGCTTGCTGTGAAATGTTCAAGAGTAAACGTACCATATTTCAAATTATCAAGATACTGAGTATATGTTGATAAAGTTTCTACTCCAGCTGCTTCCTTAGCAACAGTTACTTGTTGATCCATAGATTTCAACTCACTAAGTGCTGATTCAGCATCGGTTTTAATTCTATCAAAATCTCTTTCAGCTTTACTTAATTCACTCCTTGCGGTAGATAATTCAGAAAGATTAGCACCTTCAGTTTTTGAAGTTTCCCTTGAAATTGTTGCTTCACATTCTGCAATTTTTTCTAACAATGTTTCCAAATCAGTTACTAATTGAATAATACCTTCTGCTGTAGTAATAGCATTATCTATGACACTTTTTACATCATTTTTCATATTGGTTATTATTTCACTAGTATTCTGTAATTTAGTAACTGCTTGATTAACTTCTGTACTACTTTTATATGCTGAAGAGATATTAGTACTAGTAGATTTAACAGATGCATCTAACGACTCTATTTTAGAAGCTATAGTTTCGACAGTACTCTTCATTTTACCAATACCAGGACTAACTTTTTCTTTAAATGTTTTTAATTCTTGTGGTATCTCTTTTGCCATATCACAACACCTCCGCTTAATTATTCATTATTATTAATAAATAAAATCATACTTTTGTAATTCTTCACATTTACCATTTCCATATTCGCTACACATATATACATAACTATCTTTGGGTTTTGATGCTTTCTTAATATTTATTACTTCTATAGATAGTATATCATAACCTTCACCATCCGTATCAAGTTTTAATACACCTTCGACTGTATACCAACTGTCTTCTTTTACTTTTGATGAGTCATAATTAACCATAAAACCTGAAAATTCAGCATCTGCTGCACAACAGGTTATAGCATATCTACCTAAAGCAAATAGATTATCTTTTAAATATGGCTCTCCTTTTATAACAAAACCTGTTACTCTAATGGTTTTTCCTGCATACATTCTAGCTCCTTCTGTATATGTCAAATAATTAGAAAGAGTTTGATAAGTAGAGTCTTTTACATCAAAGTATATGTCATTTAAGTCATATTTATTTGATATATCATTTTCATTTGTCGTTTTTATCTCTTCTTTTTCAGTATCAATTTTTCTTTCAATCGTTCTAACTTTTTTTTGAGCATTATTCATTCTTGCTTTAGCAAAACTTATCGAAAGTGTTCCATCTCCAGATAGTATAAGCATCAATATAGGAAGAACTAATATTAAGTCTGTTAATTTAAGTTTAATTTTACTAGTTTTTATTAATGATACTATGCCAATAAGACTAAGTGGAATAATACTTAAATATATATAAATATGCATATTTGGAGCAAGGTAAGTACTTAGTTTATTTGTTAAAATTAGATATATTAACAGAATACTATAAATTATACATATAATAGATAAATATTGTTTCTTCATAATATACCTCCTAGCAAAATAGTAGAAAGGAATACCATTATAAATATTAAAGCAATAAGTACATATGTAAATGTTTTATCATAATTACCTAATAATACTATTGTATTTTTTATATCTATCATAGGTCCAAGTATCAAATAAGCTAAAACCGATCCTTGTGGAAAGATGTTTAATAAACTTTTACCTACGAACGAATCTGATGTTGAACATAATGAAACAAGATAGGCAAAAAGCATAAGAATAAGTATCGATAAAAGATTACTATCTTTAAATACCATTAGTATATTTCTAGGAATTATTACTTGGAATAAACTAGCTAAAAGTGCTCCAAACATAAGATATTTAACTACTTCAAAAAAATCTGTTTGAGTATGATTTATTATACTTAATAATTTATTATCTTTATTATTATGATGATCATGATGATCATGATCTTCACAATCGCATTTGTCCTCATTCTTTATCACTTTAATATTCTTAAATAATAATCCCATTATAATTCCTATAATAAAAGAAATTGATATTCCAAATAATAATCTATACCAAAACATATTAGGATTAATATTATAGAAAGCTTTATAAGTAGATAGAAGAACAACTGGATTAATTATCGGTGAAGCAAGCATGAATGACACTGCTACATTAATTGGTATTTTCTTCTTCAATAATCTTTTAGTTATAGGTATTACTGCACAATCACAAGCTGGAATAAAGAATCCTAGAAAAACTCCTACTATTGTTGCTAATACTCTATTCCTAGGTATCATTTTAGTTATTCTTTCGTTGCTAACATATACTTCGATAACACTCGATATTAAGGATCCTAAAAGAAGGAAAGGCATACTTTCCAAAAAGATCGACATAAAAATAATTGCTATATTCTTTATTAGTTCCATATCTATTCTCCTCTATAATAATACCAAATATTTTTATTATAATAAATAATCTTTAAATATATTCAAAAAAAAATGAATTATTGATTCATTTTTTCTTAGTTAATATTTTTCCTGTACTAATTAATTTATCATATTCCCATGCATGATTTTCTTGTTTGTATTCATACATTGGATCATCGATGTAGAAGTCATAAACATATACATACCTTTCCTTATCATTTTGATATTTCTCAAATAGTTTATCGGTATTATCTCCATTGGATAACTGAATAAATACATCTTTTAAATATGCATATGATACTTTTTCTTCACTTGCTCTATAGTCGTGTTTTTCATTTAATCCTTTTATATAAAGTGAAGGATTACTCCTACTAATGTATTGATAACCTTTAACACTATCACCATGATCACCTAATACTATTATTACGCTATTATCGTAAACATTATTACTTTTTAGTAATTCCAAATATTTTTTTAAAATCGTTACACTTGTATCTAAAGAGTCTTCATATTTTAAATTATTTGCTCTTTTAAAATCTTTATTTAAATCGAATGGTCCATGTGAACCTTGTATATGAATAAACTTAAATACATTATCATCAACTTTTTTTACTTCGCCATCTATATAATTTATAAAATTTATATTGTTATAACTATAATAATTCTTAGGTTTAATATTATAAAAATTGATAGTATCATATCTTGTAAAGAAATTTAAATAGTTAGGTAAGTACTTATATAAACTATATCTAGTTTCTACTTTAAGCAAACTTATTACATCCAATTTTTTTGCTTGTGTAATATTACTAAATTTTTGATATTGCTCTTTATTGTACATTATTTCTGGTTCATACAAGTCGATTCTATATTTCTCATCGATCATTTTATTAATTAACTTGGAATTATCCAATCCTTCTGAATAATAATCGAAAAAGTTTCTATCGTTTCTATACATATCACCAATTAATAAAAGTGGTACCGAATACTTGGTATATACATAAGTACTTAATGTATCTTTATAATATGTAAAATCATTAAGCATTGATTTATCAGCTATACGCTCATCAAATCTAGTTGAATCAATAGTATCTATTAAAAAGATTATGTAGTTTTTATTATTCGAGTATACGTTTATATTGTCGGTAGTAGCATATAAGTTTTTCTTGTGTGAGAAAAAATCTTTAGTCGGTAATACACTTATTATTCCTGAAGTAAGCATGATCGATATTACAATAATTGTATATTTAACAGTTTTATGAATAATTTCTTCACTTTTGTTTTTTAATAGATATGTTACTGTAATTATTATTATCATAAAGACAATATAGGAAACTATATTACTTATCAACATTCTTGGATTTACATTGCTAAAAAGAGTTACATTTACTTTTTGAGTCTTAACTATTAAGTATATACCTTCGATATAACTATATATGAATATTATCAGTAAAACTTTGTCGACAGCTAAGCTCTGTTTAAATATTTTCTTAAATAAAATAAATAATAAAGATAGAAAAAGAAATACAAAAATGAATATTAGCAATATATATTTAAAATACAAATAAATATCAAACCATAATTCATCGATATTATTAGCATATAGAGTTATCGGTTCATATACGTATAGCATAAAGCTATAACCGAAGGCTAATAGTATCTCATTTATATATTTTTTTATAATTTTCATGACTCATCACCATTTATTTTTTCTTCTTTGTTCTTTTCTTATCATTTTTTGATTCGATAAGAATATCATCGGATTCGACTTCCATATTTTTATTCTCATCAATCTTTAATTTTGAATTTACTTTTTTCCTAACTTTTTTTATATATACTCCAACAAAAGCTCCAATTGCTATTATTACCCCTACTACAGCCTGTGTAACATATGTAACAACACTTGGATCAATATATCCTATTAACATAATTTTTCCTCCTATTTATTATTTTTAGTCTTAATTTTTTTCTGTATACAATCAATTATATACTTAGCACCTACTTCACCACTAGTGCCTATGTTGTAAAAATATTCATTTAATACTTTATTTATTTCTTTTTTATATTTATTTTTTGATGATAATAATTCTTCGATGACATTATCTATATCTTCTAAATCTTTTGGTTCTTTAACAATACCTATCTTATATCTAACCCATATATTGAATGGTTCAACATCAATTTTCTTATATTCGGGATTCATAACTTTCATAGGTGTATTTATAAATAGAACTGGCTTTAGTGTTGTAAATGCATATTCGAATGCTATACCAGACCAATCTGTTATTAATAAGTCTGCATTAAACACCGAATCATTTGATGAAAAATCCGTTTGAATAATTATATTATCATCAGCATTATATTTATTTTTTAAATCTTCGAACTTATTATAATCATGTTTAACATGTTGTGGATGTGGTCTTAGTATTATCCTATAATCTTGATTCTTTAAATGCTCTAGTAATTCATCTAGGCAAAGATCGATAATATTATCTTCTTGCCAAGAAGGCGCTATTAAAATAGTAGTTTTATCATTACTTTGTTTTGTTTTTTTATAGTCTTCAATCATATCATCTAAAAGAGAATATCCCCATTCAACTATCTTACGATTTTGAATATTATAAACTATATTTCCTTTTTCAAACTCTTCTTTTTGATGTTTACCACAAGCAAATACTGTATCATAATGATCCATGGATCCTTTTCTTTGACACATATTCAAACTGTTCATACCGTGAGGTATATATATATATTCAATATCCTTTCTAACATAACTACGCTTAATATGATAGTTTTCTAAGTCTGGCATTGTCATAACAACAACATCTGAATCCATTTTCATCATTAAGGTAATCAATTTCTTTTCACTTATATAATATGCTCTAATTCTCGAAGGATTTTCTTTTTCTAAATTAAAAATATTATCATGAATATCACTTGTAATATAATGAATTGTTAGTTTTGTATTTTGTAAAAGATATTCGATTATCGCTTTATAATATTTATAAAAGCCATTACTTTCAGAATAAAAGACAAGATGTTTATTCATAACAGAAAAGAATCTCTTATAGTCTTCTTTCTCTTTTATTTTTTCTTCATGTGTCATTCTATGCTTATTATAGTTCTTCATCTCATTAAGACTTCGAGTTGTTTCACTAGCTAGATTATAATCTACATATTTATTAGGATCTATTATATAGTTTAGAATTAACTGCTGAATAATAGTCAAAATATTGCTCACAATCCAGTAGATAACTACTCCTGTTACAACAAAGAATCCAAGATATAATGATAGTCCAATAGAAATAGCTCCAGTACATATTTTATTAGGTATAGACTGAACTCTTTGAAGAGGATTAAGTCTATTTTGAACAATACTAAGCAATAAAGAACTTAAAGCAGCAATAAAAGGAACTATTAATAAAAATCCCTTTTCAATAATAGAAATCGATATAAGATTTATACCTAAAAAATTATAATTAGTGGTTTTAATATTATTTATTTCTTTTTCTATATCAGCACTAGGATATTTATTTTTTATATTAATATATTCATCGATATTTTTTTCTTCTTTTATTGCTTTAATAGTATATATTTCTAAAGAATTAGAATCCTTATTTATCGTTTTATCATTTTTTAAAGTAATTAGATTCATTTCATTAATAAATTTTTTATCGATATTATTTATATAGCTTAATGGTCTATTAATAATCATAATAAGAACAATTAGTATAAGTATTTGAATGGTTAATGGAATTAATGAAATAAATGGATTATATTTTTCTTTTTTATATATCGAACTTATCTCATCAGCTATCTTATCTTGATCACCATAATATTTTAGTTTAATCTGATTTATCGATATCTGTATTTTGGCCTGCTTAATTGAATTTTTATGAAGCCAAATAGATATTGGAAAAACAATTATTTTACAAAAAAAAGTGAATAATATTATTCCTAGTCCGAAATTATTTAATAGTACATAACAGTAATGCATTATGCTACCAAGTATATCTATCATAATAATTCACTCTCTTTCTAAGCATTTATATTAATCACTAATTAACAACTTTATGATGACATATGCTCGTTTCTCTAGTAATTACATCGAATTTATATCCATTGTTTTTACCATACTGAACAATTCTTTCTATACCATCAGCTGTAGTCTTCTTGATATCATGCATAAGTATTATATTACCTCTACCTTTTCCAAGTTGACTTATAACATTTCTATAAACATCATCACCTGTTTTAGTAACTGCAGGTTCAGCATCTCTAGAATCGACATTCCAATCTACATAATTGTAACCTTTTTCCTCTACATCTTTAGCAAGGATTGTCATTATTCCACTTGAGTATCTTCTAGAAACTGTATTAGAGCCTCCACCAGGAAATCTGATTACATCTGTTTTTTCACCTGTTATTCTTTCGATTCTTTCTCCAATAGCATTCATATCTTTCCAGAAATTATCGTAAGAAGAATACACAGTAGCATAATCATGACTACTCGTATGAATAGCGACTTTATGACCTTCATCGAATTCTCTTTTTATTTGAGAATCATCTCCACCATTTGTATTCGTAACAAAGAATGTTGCTTTTACTTCATATTTTTTTAGAACATCTAGAATCTGTGTCGTCGTCGTATTATTAGGTCCATCATCAAAAGTTAAATAGATAGTACCTGGTTCACCACAATCCAAACTTGATGCTGATTTCTTTCTTACTAGTATTTCTCTTTTTTCTTCAGCACTATTACCTGAACTATCTTCAACTTTATAGGTTATATAATATGTTCCTACTTTAGTATTATCATATTTCTTATCGACAACAACTTTATTTGTTATATCACCATCGGAATTGTCTATTGCTGTATATCCTTCATCATTATATTCTTCTCCAGTATAAATAACATTGATTTTCTTACCCTTCAATTCTATCTTAGGAACTTCTTTATCGATGATTGTATATTTAACTTTTAAACTCTTAGAAAATATAATTTTAGAACAAGTATAAGTAATCTCTACTTCGCCTAATTTAGTATTATCTATCTTCTTATCCTTTTTTATATCCTTTACTTTATTTCCAAAGAAAGTACATTTCATAGTTGCTTCTTCTATATTACTATCATTATAGTTTATTTCATATGAATCCTTTTTATCAACTAGTTCAAATTCAAACGATAATAAACATATAACGTAACCTACTCCAGCTATTAATAATAACAAAACAAAAATTATTATTGGAGCTTTACTACTTTTTTTATTTCTTGCCATAATTTTTACCTCACTAGTACAATTATATAATATTTTTTATTTTTATTCTATTTAATTATTTATTAAATATCCATTTTATATTATTATCTTATTGAAGGAGATATTATTTATGAAAGATGATTGTGTATTCTGTAAAATAATTAAGGGAGAAATACCTAATTATACAATATATGAAGATAAGGATTTTAAGGTGTTTTTAGATATAAATCCAATTACTAATGGTCATGCCTTATTAGTACCAAAAACTCACTATGAAAATATGTTTGAATTAGATGAAAAGATGGTTACAAAGATATTTAAAACAGCAAAGAAAGTATATGATATAGAAAAAGATAAAATTAATTTGGAAGGATATACTTTAATTCAAAATAATGGTCATGGTCAAGATGTTAAGCATTATCACTTACATTTAATACCAAGATATACTCATGATGATGTGAAATATAATTCAAATGAAAAACAACTAGTTGAAGTAGAAAATGTATTTAATCAAATAAAAGAATAGAATTAACAATTTAGTTAATTCTATTTTTTTACCTTTTTAAGTACGTATCCTCCATGAGGATTTATTACTTCTTTATTAGAATCATTAAGATTATACGAATAATCAGCATCTAAGTATTCTTTGGTAATAGGTGTTTTAATAGTTTCATTACTTCTATTTACTGCAATCAAAGCTTTTTCTTCATCTTTTTTTCTTTCAAATAAAATAAATTTATCATTGATATCGATTACATTCATATCGGCTTTTTCTAAGAATGTTTCTTTATTTCTAATTTTACCTATATTCTGAAAGAATTTAAATAATTCTTCGTCTCTTTTCTTCCAATTGAATGGTTTTCTATTAGAAGGATCAGTCAATCCTTCCATTCCTATCTCATCTCCATAGAAAATAGAAAGTATACCTGGGAAAAATGTTAATGTGTACACATATGATTTATATATTTCTTTTCCTCTTTTATATTCTTCATTGGTAAGTTTTCTATGCTTGATATAATCGAGACTAGAATCTTTTAAAAGCCATGTACGCTCTGCATGTCTTTGAAAATCGTCGGTACCAAAAACATTGATCGGTCTAGGAATATCATGTGTTGAAGTAAAATTCATTAACACTTGTTGTATTTCATTTGGATATCTATTTTCGATATTTTTTAATGTACCTCTTATCTTATCTACATCGCCATATTTGAAATATCCCATTAGTGGATTAACCATATAATAATTCATAACGCTGTGCATACCTTTACCACTTGAGATATATCCTCTATTTTTACTAAAAACATCTTCCCATACTTCACCAATTATAATGCCATCTTTATTATTTCTCTTAAAAGCTGCATTTGTTCCTTCGATAAATTCATCACTTAATTCATCAGGTACATCTAGTCTAAATCCATCAACACCCAAAGAGATCCATCTATCGGCTATTCCACCTTTTCCATATATGTAATCCTGCCACATTTTTGAATAACTATTACAAGCTGGAACAGTTTTAACTCCCCACCAATAGTCGAAATAAGTTTGATCACCATATTCATGATGCCTATAATAATCATAATATGGGCTTTCCCTACTTTGAAAAGCTCCAACAGTTTTATATCTATTATATTCATTAAAGTATTTACTATCATTACCTGTGTGATTAAATACGGCATCAACAATTACTTTCATACCTTTAGAATGAGCTTTGTTGCACAATTCTCTTAAGTCTTCATCACTTCCTAGATATGGATCCACCTTTTCAAAGTCACCAGCATCATATCTATGATTCGACTGACTTTCAACTATCGGGCTCAAATATATAATACTTGTACCTAGTGACTTTATATAATCCAATTTATTGATTATTCCTCTAAGGTTTCCACCATAAAAATCAGTATTCCAACGTCCCTCTTTATCTGGACCATATTGCATTTCTTCATCGAAAGATTTGTGTATAACTCTTCCCTCCATAGGTACAAAATTAGGGTTATATGCTCTATTAAATCTATCGACAAAAATATGATACATTATCTTCCCTTTTGCCCAATCAGGAGTTTTAAAATTAACCGATAATTTCCATTTTTCTTCATCGATAATGGATTTATCATCAACTACATGTTTATTTTTTATATATTTAAACTCGCTATTAGCATCATAAGTAAAATAATAGTGATAAATAGCACTGGTCTGTAAAAAGACATCTTTAGCGAAATAGACATAACCATCTTCATGCTTAACAAAATCAAGCTTATTATAATGATTTCTAATATTCGATTCCGTAATGAAATACATATTATCGATAAAACCATAACTTGCAGGTATTTTAACTTTTATTCTGTAAACATTACCGTCTTCTTTTTCTTCTATTTTATCAATACTAAATTCAATATCATTTACTTTTTCTTTCATATTACCTAACCCTCACTGCTATCATAATTCAATTATAGCAAAAACCATTATTTCAAATCAATCAAGAAAAAAAAGAGCATAACGCTCTTATATTATTCTCCTAAAAGGAATTCTTTAATTTGTTTTGCTCCTTTTTTACCTGCTTCCATAGCAAGAATTACGGTAGCTGCTCCTGTTACAGCATCTCCTCCAGCAAATACATTATCTAGCGATGTCTTAGTCTCTTCAACTACGATTAATCCTCTATCTGTTAATTCGATAGGACTTTCTTTTAAAGAACTATGATTTGGACTAGTTCCAAGTGCCATTACTACCATATTACAAGGAACAACGTGTTCAGATCCTTCGATAGGATTAACACTTCTTCTTCCATCTTCTCCTGGTTCTGATAATTCCATATCTACTACTTCCATTCCAGTAATTGAGTTGTTTTCATCGGTTATTATCTTCGTTGGATTTTTAAGTAAATCGAATACTATCCCTTCTTCTTTAGCATGTTCTACTTCCATTTTTCTTGCAGGCAATTCATCGATTCCTCTTCTATACATTAAATGTGCATCTATTCCTAGACGTTTTAAACATCTAACTGCATCCATTGCAACATTTCCACCACCAATAACATAGGCTGTTTCAACTTTCTTTATTGGAGTGGTACTATGTTCATTATAAGCACCCATCAAATTAATTCTTGTTAATATTTCGTTTGCAGAAAATACTTCGTTAGCATCTTCTCCTGGTATTCCCATAAATTTAGGAAGTCCTGCTCCTGTTCCTAAAAATACTGCATCATACTCTTTTTGTAAGTCATTCAAAGTGATAGCATTTCCTACAGGTACATCGGTTAAAATTTTAACTCCTAGTTTTTCTAGACTTTCAACTTCCTTTTTTACTATTCGTTTTGGTAATCTGAATTCTGGAATACCATAGGTCAATACTCCGCCTGCTTTATGTAATACTTCGTAGATTGTTACATCAAATCCAGCCTTAGCTAAATCACCTGCACATGTAAGTCCAGCAGGTCCTGCTCCTACTATTGCTACTTTCTTTCCATTTTTTTCAGGTATATTTGCAGCAGCAAGTTCATTTTTAATAGCATAGTCAGCAGTATATCTTTCAAGTGCTCCAATGCTTACTGCCTCACCTTTTATGCCTCTTACGCAAAATTTTTCACATTGTTTTTCCTGTGGGCAAACTCTACCACAAACTGCTGGTAAACTTGAAGATTTACTTATTACTTCATATGCTCCTTTTATATCGTTTTCTTTGATACACTTGATGAATTCTGGAATATGAATTCCAACTGGGCATCCTTCCATACATCTTGGCTTTGGACAATTCAAACATCTTGCTGCTTCAGATAAGGCTTCTTCATCAGTATATCCTTGTTCAACTTCCTCAAAATTGGTTACTCTTACTTCCGGATCTTGTACTTTTCCTCTAATTTTTTTATTTACATCTACTTCCATACAAACCTCCTATAAGATTTCCTCATCTAGATTTATTTTCATTTCTTCTAATTTCTTTTTTTCTTCTTCTTTATAAACACTCATTCTCTTCATAAGAAGGTCAAAGTTTACTTTATGTCCATCGAATTCTGGACCATGTATACAAGCAAATTTTGGTTTACCATCTATCTCACAACGACAAGCTCCACACATTCCACTTCCATCAACCATTATTGGATTCATGCTTACTATCGTTTGTAATCCGTATTCCTTAGTAAGATTTGCCACATTCTTCATCATGATAACTGGACCAATTGCTACACATAGATCATACTTATCGATATTCTCTTTTAAAATATCTGTTACGAATCCCTTTTTACCAAAAGAACCATCATCTGTAGCATACATTACTTTATTTGCTACAGTTTCTATCTTGTTTCTTATTAAATAAAGATTAGCTTCTCGAGCACCATATATAACATCTACTTTAAATCCTAAATCATGAAGATATTTTACTTGCGGATAAACAGGAGCTATTCCTACTCCTCCAGCAACATAAACAATTCTTCTATTTCTAAACTCATCTGGATTCTTACAGATTTCATTTGGATTTCCTAAAGGTCCAACTACACTAAATAATTCATCTTTTATATGAGATAACTCAAGAGTTGATGCGCCAACTACTTGATATATCAAATATAATAGCCCTTTCTCTTTATCATAATCATAAATTGTAAGTGGAATTCTTTCACTTGTTTCTTTAGCCATTACTATTACGAACTGTCCTGGTATAGCATTCTTTATTTGAATAGGTGCTTCTACTAGAAGTTCATAAGAGTTAGAATTAAGCTTTTTATTATATAGAACTTTATACATAACTTTACCCTCTTTCTACCATTACATATTAAATTCTATCATAATAAATATTATTTCTCCATTATTTTATTCTTTTTAAACAAAAAATAAGTAAATATTTACTTATTTATATAAATAAAAAACGAGTATTACTACTCGTTAATCTTATTTCCTATAATAACCATATTTGAAGTTACTGATGAATTGTTAATTAATTCTATAACTATAATACTATCAGAATTGCTTAACTTACAATCGTCTTTACAATATTTACTATTATTATATATAGACTCATAGATACCAACAGGTTCAATTATTTCATTTCCTTCTTCATCTATTTCTTCTTTGTCTACTTCGATAGTATGTATCTCATTATCATCATAAGTAGTTATTGTTTCTATATTATCAGTGATCAATTCTTGATCTTTATAATTTATATCGGTTATCTTAACCATCTTTAATTCATAAGTTGCTTTTCCACTTTCAAGATATAATTCTATCTTTATGTTTTTATTAAAAGTATCTCTATTGAATAGTTTACTTAGTTTATTGAATTCATCATTGTTGATATTACCATAGATTATTATTTCTTTATCATCTATCGATTTATTTCTATAATCAACAAATGGATTACCACTCTCTGTTTTCTTTCCTTTTATATTATGATTCAAATAATAATCATTATCATTTGTTTTTGTTAATATAGAGTATAATTCGACTTCATCTACTCTCAATACACCAAATATTTCGTTATTATTCTTTTCAAGTTTTAACATCTTGATATTAACGTTATATTCATTCTTGTTATCTTTAAAATCAGAATGAGTATTATCAGTTATAATACTTACTTCGTCATTTCCCATATTAATGACCAATAATAATACTCCACCAAGACTAATAATAATTCCAAATATTATTAAAATTTTACTTAACAAGCTTCTATTATTCATATCAAAACCCTCTTCTTTCCCTTTATGGCCATATATTATAATACAAAATGTTTATTTTTTCAATATAAAATTGAACGATTGTTCAATTGCTTTATATAGATTTAATATATCCATATATTAAATTTCATAAAAAAACTATACAAAATGTATAGTTATATAATATATAAAAGTATTACAAAGAATAAAAATGTATTTCCTGTAAGAACAAACATATGACCAACAGAATTTAAATAGCTTAATTGATATCCAAAAATATGGAATATAAAGCCAACTATAAAAGCAATAACTGCTACTAAAAGTAGTGCAAAAGCAACAAATGGAAGTACTATTAAAGATTTATATATTATGTATAATGCTAATATAGTTTGGAATAAAAAGCCTACTATTCTTACATATCTATATTTCTCAAAATTTAATATATTAAATATTGTTGATATAGCACTTATTGCCATTGATAATCCAGCAAACAACATTAAATTATCTCTAAACAATCTATAGCATATGATCATAATACCTGATGTAAATAGAAAATCAACTATAGTAATAGTTAAAAACCTAAATATTCTTTTTCCATCATTATATGCTAAAGAATGATATAAGCATGATGATAAATATGATAGGAATAAAGATACTCCATAAAATATTGAACAAATTATTATCCCTTTTCCTCCTGTTGCAGATGAAAAGACGATAACTAGTATCAATGCTGTTAAAGCAAGAAGTGCACCAATACCATTTACTATTCCACTAAAGATTTCAGCACCTAAGCCTCTATCAACTAATTCTATTTTTTTGTTAAGTTTCAAATTTTTAATCACAATAATCCCCTCTTTCAAAACTCATTAGGATATTATAGCACAATTTTTAAATATGTAAACATCCGTTTGTATATTTAAAAAAATACCGATTAATATCGGTATTATTTTAACTTCATTGTTGGGAATAGTATTACTTCTCTTATTGATTCTTGTTCTGTAAATAACATTACCAATCTATCAATACCATATCCTATTCCTCCAGCTGGTGGCATACCATATTCTAGTGCTTCGATGAAATCCATATCTATATCATTGGCTTCATCATTACCTTTATCTCTTTCTTTTAATTGGTCTTCGAATCTTTCTAATTGATCTATTGGATCATTTAGTTCAGTATAGGCATTTGCAAATTCTTTACCACCTATAAATAGTTCGAATCTATCAACAAATCTTGGATCATCTTTATTTCTCTTGGTCAAAGGACTTATCTCAACTGGATGTCCATAAAGGAATGTTGGCTGAATAAGTGTTTCTTCAACATATTTTTCGAAAAATAAGTTAATTATATGACCTAAGCTCTTTTGATGTTCTTCAACATGTATGCCATGTTCATCACATAACTCTAATAATTTATCTAGACTCATCTTTTTCTTGAAATCGATTCCTGTCTTTTCCTTGATAGCATCAGTCATACTTACTCTTTTCCATGGCCCTTCCAAATTGATTTCATTTCCACACCAATTATATGTCATCTTTCCTACTACATCTCTAGCAATAGTTGTATACATTTCCTCGGTTAAATCCATCATTCCTTCTAGGTTACTATATGCTAAATATGCTTCCATCAAAGTAAATTCAGGATTATGTTTAGGATCCATTCCTTCATTTCTAAATACTCTACCAATTTCATAAACTGCTTCCATTCCACCAACTAGTAATCTCTTTAAAGGAAGTTCAAGTGCTATTCTTAGATACATATCGATATCTTGAGTATTATGATGAGTAACGAAAGGTCTAGCACTAGCACCTGTTAAAAGTGTAGTTAGTACTGGTGTTTCTACTTCAGTAAATCCTTTATTATCCATGAAATTTTGAATACATCTAATTATCTTTGGTCGCATGAAAGCAATATTTCTAGAATCTTCATTCATAATTAAATCTACATATCTTCTTCTATAACGCTCTTCGATATCAGTTAAACCATGGAATTTTTCTGGGAGTGGTTTAAGTGCCTTAACAAGTGGAGTATATTCTAAACACTTAATAGTTACTTCACCTGTTCTAGTTTTCATTATTTTTCCATGAATACCTACTATATCTCCAATGTCAGCTGTTTTAAATAATTCGTATTTCTCTTCACCTATGTCATTGATCGATATATATATTTGAATGCTTCCAGTCTTATCGTTTATTGTCATAAATGAGGCTTTACCCATTTTTCTAATAAACATTATTCTTCCAGCTACTGTAGCAGTATCATCCATCTTTTCAAAATCATCGTGAGGTACATTTTCATATTTTTCTTTAATATCTTTGGCAAATGAATCTCTATCGAATCTTTCTCCAAAAGGATCCAATCCCATCTCACGAATTTTTTCTGCTTTATCTCTTCTAACAATTTCTTGTTCTGTAAAATCTCTCTCCATATTAAAGCCCACTTTCTATTATTTTTTTGTTATTAAAAACTTAGGTAAAGCGCTGACACTTTTCTTTTCATTAATAACATCATATATCAAATTAATTATTGGCATTCTTACTTTCTTATGTTTTAGTAGTTTATAAATAGATTGAATCGTATAAAGTCCTTCGATAGTTGTAGTTCTTACATAATCATCTATTTCTTCCTGTGGAAGTTTCTTACCTATCATCATTCCATATGTATAGTTTCTACTCTTCTTACTTGTAGCAGTAAGTAATAAATCACCAAAACCTGCATAAGTAAGGATAGTATCTTTATTTCCACCTAGTTTAGATATCAATTCTTTAATATCATTTAAACTCTCTGTTATAAACATTGCTTGTGTTGATTCAGGATAACCCATACCATCGAGTATTCCTGCAGCAATAGCAATTACATTCTTTATTGAACCACATATTTCAACACCGATTATATCGTTTGACTCTCTTAGTCTAATAGTTTCATTTTCTAGTGCTCTTCTAACTATTTTTATTGTTTTCTTACGTTCGCTAGCTATAGTTAATCCAATCGGACAATCAGTTACTATATCCACAGCAAAACTAGGCCCTGATATAACACAATAATTCTTAGTTTTTATATGTTTTCTAAATATTTCATCAACGAATTGGCAAGTTCCTCTTTCGATACCTTTAGAAGCCAAAACAAATTGTTGATTTCTTCTATAATATTTTTTTATTTCACTTGATACATCACCAACAAAAGCAGCAGGTACTGCAATTACGATAATATCGCTATTCTTGATAACATATTCTAGATTGGTTGATATTTCAATATCATTAGGTATTTTGACACCTGGTAATACTTTTCTATTTTCCCCATAGGTTACTATTTCATCTTTTTCGCTTTCGAACTTAGTCCAAGCTCTAACTGTATTCTTTCTATTTTCATTGAACTGTATAGCAAGAGCTAGTCCATATGCTCCTGTACCAATTATTCCTATATTCATTAGCTACCACCTTACAGAAGAACATTGTGATATACATCTTGTACATCATCAATATCTTCAAGCATAGTAACTAATTCCATTACTTTATCAGTATTTTCATCATCTAATTCAATTGGATTCTTTGCTACAAAAGATACTTCACAAGTAGAAAAATCAGTAACACCTATTTCAGATAATGCATCTTTTACCTTTAGAAGAGAATCAGATTCAGTATATATAACATAATTCTCATCTTCTTCAATTATATCTAAAGCACCATTATCTAGAGCAGTCATCATAATAGTATCCATATCGATAGATTTATCGATTACGATAACACCTTTTCTTTCGAATAGATATGATACAGAACCATCCGTTCCAAGATTACCGCCTTTTTTAGTTAAAGTACTTCTAACTAACATAGCTGTTCTATTTCTATTATCGGTAAGACAATCTATCATTATAGCTGCTCCACCACTACCATATCCTTCATATCTTATAGTTTCATAATTTTCAGTTCCACCTGCTCCAGTAGCCTTATCTATAGCTCTTTGAATATTATCTCTAGGCATATTATTAGCACGTGCTTTTTCAAGTACGGCTCTTAACTGTGGATTAGCATCTGGATCACCATTAGTTCCACGTGCTGCCACATATATCTCTTTTGCTATTTTTTGAAATATTTTCCCTCTTTGTGCATCAAGTTCACCTTTTTTTCTATGAATTGTTGCCCATTTTGAATGTCCACTCATTATTGCACCTTCCTTTTTATATTCATATTATAACATTATTTTTTAATCTTAACTAGTTTCTTATCTAACTTTGTATTATTAATATCATTATCATTTATAAATTTCTTTATTATTCTTGGTCTTGTTTTCCTTGCTGCATTATTAAAATCTACATCTAGAATACCTTCTTCTTCTTTGAAAAACATAATAAGAGGAAGTGATTTTAAATCGGTGTAATCTTCTCGAATCCTTTGTAATCTACCACGTTCAACAGATGCTTCATAAACAAGAATTGGATGGCTTAATATAGTCCATATATTTTTACTCAATAGCAAATTATTGATATCAAAAATTCTTCTATTTAACGTTTCCTCATATGAGTGAATAACCTCATCCTTTTTAATAGTTTCATCACTTATTTTTCTATATATTTCATCTTCCATTTTCTATTCCTCCCTCCATACGAGTAAATGCACATCTATTATATACTAATTTTATTAGAATGCAAAAACTTTTTAACTATTCTTATTCTATAATAGTGATAATCTCACTCCTTGAAAATATCTCTATTTTGTGGTATAATATGTCCCATTAAAAAAGAGGTGATGAATTATGGCAGTACCTAATAAAGGATATGAAAAGTTTAAAGCTAACGTACTTAATATAAATAGTATATTAAATAAAATAAAAGATGTTGTTTATACCGAGCAGTACGAAAAGGAACTAGCTCAAATAATTGAAGAAGCAAAGTTAATAGAAAGCAGTAATGAAGTTATGACTGTAGATTTAATGAAGAATGCTTATGAAGAATACTCTTTTGATCCATTTATAAATAGATTAAATAAATTGACACAAAACATGGAAATGGATGTTCTTCCATTATATAAAATGCATTTATTAACAAAAAAGATAAATATAAAATCTATTGAATTAAATAATGACAATATAGAAGAATTAATAAACGATGCTAAAGAGTTAATTAAAATTCTAAACAATAATAATTCTTATAAACATAAAGATTATGATTCAATTGTTAGTAATGCATATAAATGTGTATATAATGTTCTTCTTTATGAATCAATATATCAAAAAAATACTCTACTAAATTATATTTCACAAAGTGGAACTGAATTAAATAGAGAATATCTAAGTCAACTAATAAATGATGACGCTACAACTCTTCTAAATGATTCAGTAGTAAATAGTGAATTAGAGTATTTAAAAAAAGAAGGCTTAGGTTTTGATTTATTACATCAAAATATAATAAATCAAATTGCTATTCTAAAAATGCCAGAAGAAGAACAAAAATATAATGATGAACGCTATTCTGCTAAAACTGCTCTATTTGAACACATGAATTACGTAAAACAAGTAACAAAGGAAAAACTTGATGCACACGATGATTTAAAAACAAGTATTAAAAAATTAAAAATAAATAAAAGAAAACTTAAAGCGGTGTTACTATCATATGTATTAGTTCCATTAGCAGTTACTGTTGGAGCAAACTTTTTAGCAGAAAAGATAGTACCAGAATATGAAGATGTTACTAAAACTACAAACTTAATTACAAACAAAGTAATTAGCAAAGAGGTAAAAGAGTCTAATGAAAGGCTTTCTTCAAATAAATTAAAAGTAAGAATAATCGAACCAAATACAGAGATAAGTGATGGTATAAAAGGTCATAAAGAAACGGTGTATGAATACTCTATCGATAACAATGGTGAATTTGGTCCATTGAGTGAAAAAGATGAACTAGTTAAGAATAGTGAAATCAATAAAGAAGCTAATCAAGCTAAAGAAATATATGTTACTGAAAGGTACCAAAACAAAGCTAATGGACCTGATTTAAAACTTAGAGTTATAGCTAGCTTAGGTGGTGTTTCTATAGGCATAATGATAAATTCAATTATATCTTTAGCTAGACGCCGTAATCTAAAAGATGTATATAATGAAATTAGAGGTTCATCAGCGGAAATGAATAGTTATATAGAAAGACAAAAAGTGCTTGAAAAAGAATTATTTGATTTCAATGATGACATAGAATTATTAAAAGAAGAATATAGTGATTTATCTAGTAAATACGGAGAAATAGATGAAAAGGTCGAAATTCCAACTCCAATTACTAAAAAGAGACTATTAAAAAAATAAAACTTCACAATGTGAAGTTTTTACTTTATTAAGAAGGATATTATATCTAATCCAATCAATATGAATAGTACAACATATGATACCATAGATATTTTTATCCTTTTTATTTTTTTAAATTCAAAATCTTTCTTGTTATATGGTTTAACTTCTTTTATATCAAAGAATAGACTTTTCTTTTTAGTTAAATCTTCTTTAGAAATGAGAACAAATTCATCATTAGCATCTGTTTCAGAATATCTAACATCTTTTAGTCGCATTATGTATAGAAACATAACTAAATCCATCGAAGCACCAACTAAATTGAAAATAGATAATATAACTAATAAATCATTTCCTATAATAATGCCTATTATATAAGTTATTACACCTATAACCATAAATGGCATCTGTAGTGAAGTTAATATGCATTTCTTCTTAACCTCTTGCCTACATAAACAATATAGTATTCCCTTTTCAAGTGCTATTCCAAAATAAATGTTTTTAGGTTTAGCTCCTGTAATCATATACCCTATTCCATGTATTATTTCATGTAGGAATAAATATATAATCATAGTTGATAAGAAGAAATCGATTTGAAGAATCATTTCTTGTTTAATAAATATAGTTAATATTCCAAGTAATATAAATATAAAAATACTTAATATATTTGCTGCTATTAGATTAAATTTATAGATGTATTCTTTTTCTTTCATTACTTATTGTATTCCTCGATAAGACTAACAAATTCATTTTGATATTCATTAAGTTTCTCTTCTGATATTGCTTCGAATCTAGCAGTTAAGTTTGGTCCAGTATTGCTAGCTCTTACAAGTGCCCATCCATCATTAAATGTTACTCTTACTCCATCTATAGTATTACAATCATAACCTTTGTTTTGAGCATATTCTTTTACTCGTTCAACAATACCAAATTTTGTTTCATCGCTAGATTTAAATTTTAGTTCTTCTGTAGAGTAATAGTTATTAATTCCTTCTAACATTTCACTAACTTTTTTATCGTTATTGCTCATTATTTCAACTAGTCTTAAACCAGCATATAGACCAGAGTCAAAGCATGGCCATTTATCATTGAAATAAACATGTCCTGATAATTCTCCACCAAATGGTAAAGCATCATCTTTAACTTTGGCTTTTGTATAACTATTACCAGTTCTATAACAAATACCTTTAGCTCCTAATCTTTCTATTTCATCAGTTAAAGATTTAGAGCATTTAACATCGTATAGGAATTCTTTTTTAGATACCTTGTTTATTATATCTCTAATTATGATAATCATGTATTTATCTGTTGCTATATAATTACCGTTCTCATCTACTACACCCAATCTATCACCATCACCATCAAAGGCTAGTCCTAAATCGGCATGTGTTTCAATTACTCTTTTCTTCAATCCTTCTAGATTTTTTTCAACACAAGGATCAGGATGATGATTAGGGAAATCAGGATCGCTATCACCATAGATGATATCCAAATCTAGTGGGAACATATTATATATATCTTTAGCAATTATACTTGTTGTTCCATTTCCTGGATCGATTACTACTTTCAATCTTCTATTTCCAAATTCATTTAAGGAACTTTTATATAGTTCCATATATTCTTTTCTTATATCGTATGTACTATATGAACCATAACCTTCATCAAATTCACATTTAAGAGTGAAATCAAGGAATTCCTCTATCATTTCTCCCCTAGCATTTCCTCTTTCATCAAACGCAAATTTAAGCCCATTATCATCCTTAGGATTATGACTAGCAGTAACCATTATTCCTGTCGGATTGTTTAACTTAATACAAGCATAATAATACATAGGTGTAGTACATAGTCCTAAATCTATTACATTAAGTCCTGACTCTCTTAGTCCATCTATTAAATATTTAGAAAGTATTGGTGAAGAATATCTATTATCTCTTCCAACAACGGCAGTATCTTTTCCAAGGCGTTTAACGTAAGTAGCAAAACTTCTTCCTATCGTATATGCACTTGCAGCATCCAATTCCGTTGGATATACTCCTCTAATATCGTACCCTCTAAATATATACTTATTAATATCTTTTTTTATTTCCATATATTCTCCTTTATATTATTCATCCACTTCTATTCCATGTTCCTTATTCCATTTTTTAGTATCTTCCTGTTTAGTTTCAGCTTCATTATCACATGATAGTTTAGGTGATACTTCTCTTTCATAGTAATTCATCTGAGCAGGTGCAAGTTTGGTATAATCCTTAAAATCAGCATTTTTCTTTAAATCCAAATGCTCTAAAAAATCTATAGAAAATGTTACTTTTTGTTTTTCTTTTTTCATACTAAATTCTTTATGCTTCTTGGATAATTCTTCAAAGTCCTTTAACTGAATTTCAGCGAATTTTGGTGAAGGATTATCATATAAAAATTGAACTTTCATATCTAATATTTCACCTTGCCTATAATTTGACTCAATTATTTCGGAAACAATTTTTCCATCATCATCAAAGAAAGCAGTCTTACAAGAAACACTCATATATGTTACTTCTTCTATTGTACTTTTTGGTATTGAACTAGCAAATATTACTCTAAATATAGGTGGTATAAATATAAGTATTGCAAGTACTCCTATGCCTATATAACACAATGTATCCTGCTTACTATGACTCTTTAAACCATTTTTTATTATCTCTTCTTCTTCATTCATACTATCACTACCTTACTATTATTAATATAACATAAAAAGAGAACTATGATAAGAACTTTCTTTAATTTAATAAATAATAGTTTAAAATTAAAAGGGCTTGAATTAATCAAGTCCTTTTATTATTTATTGTATTCTTTTAGTTTATCAATTACTTTTCTAATTTCTAAATCGTATCTAACTACATCTAGTCCACCAAATGCTTTTACGAAATCATCTTTCTTCATTTGATATTTTTTAGCCATTTCTTCTGCTTCTTTTTCTACATCTTCATCAGATACTTCGATAGTTTCTTCTTTAGATATTTCTTCAAGCATCAATCTATAAAGTACATGTTGATATGCATCCTTTTCTAAATTAGCTCTTAAATCTTTTTCACTAGTTTTAGAGAATTCATAATACATTTCTAAAGATATGCCTTGCATTCTTAATTGCTCACTATATCTATCTAGCATTCTGTCGATTTCTTCTTCTACCATCTCTTCAGGAATATCTACTTCAACATTCTTAGCAACTTCTGCTAATAATTTTTCAACATATTCATCTTCAGCATGCTCCTCTTTGTGAGCCTTTAAATCATTTTCAATATGTTTTTCTAATTTTTCTTTAGAATCTACTCCTTCGATATTTAAATCTTCAAATAATTCTTTATCGAAAGCTCTTTCTACTTTTTCCTTAATTTCATGAAGTTTTACTCTAAATGTTACTTCTTTTCCTTTTAATTCAGTATGTGGATAATCTTTTGGGAATGTTACTTTAATATCTTTTTCTTCTTCTTTCTTCATTCCTATTAGTTGTTCTTCAAAACCTGGTATAAATGAATTACTTCCTATTTCTAATTCATAGTTTTCAGCTTTACCACCATCGAATGGAACACCATCATTAAATCCTTCGAAATCGATAACTGAAATGTTTCCTTTTTCAAGATTTCCCTTTTCTTTAATCTTAGTTTCAGTATATTCTTCCAATAGATGAGATAATTCATGTTCGATTTCATCCTTAGTAACTTTTACTTCATCCTTCTTTACTTTTAAACCTTTATATTTTTTTATTTTTACTTCTGGTTTACAAATAATCTCGAATGAGAATTCGATCTTCTTATCGTTAACATCCTTAATATCTGCTTTAGGCATAACAACTGGAACAAGTTTAGAATCATCTAATGCTTTTTTATATGCTCCATCGATTACATATTCGCTAGCTTTAGAATATAAACTTTCTTTACCAAACTTCTTTTCATAGATATCTCTTGGTACTTTTCCTTTTCTAAACCCTGGAACATCAGCTGTCTTTACTTTTTCTTTAAAAGCTTTATCTAAGGCATTTTTCCATTCATCACCATCGATTACTACTTTAACTTCATTTACATTTTTATTTTTTGCCATAATATCCTCCCACTTTTCCTTTATATTATATATTATTAATCATTATTTAACAAGTAGAACTTCTATCTTTTATCAATCATCGATTTCTTGATTAACACTAGGTTTCCACTCTTTCTATTTACTATGCTGTGACAATATTCACATTCAACACTTTGTCCTGTTTCATTTAACTTGGCATTACAATTAGGACATCTATCTACGCCATTGGCACCACTTTCTTCAAATATGAGACTATACGTATAATGATTTATATAGTTTTTGTTTCCTCTTAAAACATTACCTGTTTCACTATCGATTATATAATCCTTGCAATCAACCTGTAATATTGCTGTTATTACTCTTGTACCACTTTTTTCTTCTACTTTTTTGATAATACAATCAACATATTGAAAATCTGACATAACATTTTTTTGCTTTTTTATTTTTAAGGTCGATAACTGTGATTTATACATATTTAATAGTTCGTCACCTAATATATCACTAACATCTTCTAATTTAAAATCGCTCCAAGCATTCTGTACTCTGACATAGATATCATAGATTTCTTTATGTATTTTATCTTTATCGATACCATATTCTGTAAGATCAATCTCATTTTTGTCAATATTGTAACTAGCATTATAAGTCTTATTTCTTTTTGGTGATTTAATAAATGCAAATACAAAAATCCCAATAAATTCAATACATACAAGTATAATATTAGGAAACAATATATATGGAACTAACGATAAACCATAGACAATAGCACATGTAGATTTCTTTGGCTCAATCGATACAGTTGCAAGATATACAAGGAACATTCCCATTACAAACGTATGAAAAATTGCGTCTGTTAAAAGCATTTCAAAATATTCTATAGAGAATAGGAAATTAAAATAATCAACAAGATTAAAGCCGTTTGGAAAATACTGTTTATATATTATTGCTTCATCACTTGCTATCGAAGATCCACTTCCATCACTATCCGATGAATCATAGCTACTTCCTGAACTCGAGCTAGAACTAGAACTAGAGCCAGAATCATAAGAAGAATCAAAACCACTATCAGTAGCTAAATTTCTAGGATTTATTTCAAGTACTCCAGAAAACATTAAAAATAACATTAATCCCAAAGATAAAAACATCAATATTTTTGTTCTATCATTCATTATAATCACCAAATTAATTATATAACAAAAAATAGAAAGTATACACTTTCTATTTAATTCCGGTAATTTCTATTTTGTAAACTCCATTAGGGCTTTCAACATCTACTATATCTCCAACCTTTTTATTTAAGATTGCTTTTGCTATTGGACTTTCATTAGATATCTTGCTTTGGAAAGGATCAGCTTCTTGACTTCCAACAATTTTATATTCATCAACTTCATCATCATCTACATATTTTATTTCAACTGTTGAACCAAGTCCTACCTTATCGCTAGCTTTCTTTTCGATTATTTGATAATTTTCAAGCATCTTTTCGATAGTCTTAATTCTACCTTCAAGTTCAGCTTGATCATTTTTAGCTGCATCATAATCTGCATTCTCAGATAAATCACCTAATGCTCTAGCTTCCTTAATAGCCTTTAAATTAGCTGGTCTTTTAACATTTATTAATTCATCAAGCTCTGCTTGTAATTCTTTTAATCCGTCTTCTGTAAGTAATGTTGCTTTCTTTTCTTTCATCATTAACACCTCTTTTTTTCCGATAGTCAAAATGATATCATATTATAGCTATTCTGTCAATGTTTTTTAGTTAACAGAATTATTTAAATATTACTTACTTCTTTTATAAAATAATCATCTGTCATTCCCGATATGAAATCTATAACTATTTTTTTATAAGGAGTATTATTTATATATTCTTTACTAGCATTTTTTAAAAACATATCATATATTTTGCTATCGACATTTTTAGTATTTAAATCATCAAGATATTTATTATAAACTTTATTCATTCCATCTTCGTAATATTTAATTTGCTCTTTAGTATTGGCTTTGTCATAAATATTCTTATAATTGAATAATAATAAATCATTAAGTGTTGTATATATTTTTTTACTTATAATAATCTTCCCTTTTTCATAACTATTATTAACTATATCAAGTATTATTGTATTTATTATTTCACTATTTTTATTTCCAAGAACATCTACTATACCTTTTGGTATATCTTCTCTATTTATTATTCCCAACTTAATAGCATCCTCTAAATCTCTACCAATATAGGCAATAACATCGCTTATTCTAACTATACAACCCTCTAATGTCATAGGTTTTAGACTTTTTTCATATTCCTTGCTTTTACATGCTTCTTTATAATCTTTTAAAAATTCTTCTTTTGTTTTATTTACTGGATAATAACATTCTTCTAATTTTTCACCATTGTGGCACATCATTCCATCTAGTACTTGAATGCTTAAGTTTTTGCCATTGATTTCCATATATGTTCTTACGCTTTGAAGATTATGCATAAAGGGAATACCTAATTCTCTCATAGAAATATCATTAAGTATTTTTTCACCAACATGACCGATAGGAGTATGACCAATATCATGACCTAGAGCAATTGCTTCAATCAAATCTTCATTTAGATTAAGGCATCTTCCAATAGTTCTAGCAATCTTACTAACAAGTTGTACATGTATCATTCTCTTAGAAATATGATCGTTATCACTAAAAGAAAAGACCTGTGTTTTATCTATATATCTAGAATATGAAGTACTATGAAGTATAGTATCAGTATCATGAAAAAAAGCTGGTCTTATATCCTCTTCACATTCTATCAATCTAATAGCATCTCTACTTTTGCAAGCATATTTAGATAAAGTATCCTCTTTTTGCAATATATTTTTTTTAATTAGTTCTATAGTTTCCACATATCTCACCTATTCAGTATTATAACACTTATAGGCAATAAAAAAAGCGCTTATTTAAATAGCGCTAATTATAATCTAATTTTTTAATGTAAAACATCCTGGTCTTCCTGGTTTATCCACTCTTGCATAATAATCTTTGCTAGTATCTCTACAGTTTGTTCCATTACCACCTACTAAGTCATAAGTCATTATAAATACTGAGGAAGAAGTAGCACCTACAGGGAATAAATCTGTTAAATCAAAATTATCAGTAGCATATATCGTTTTAAATTTTGCATTTTGAAACATTCCTCCAGCAGAAGTTGCACTTCTTGATGAAAACGAACTAATATCTAATACTTCCATTGTCGTTTCTGCAAAAGTAGAACTAAAGTCTGTAACATTTTCTGTTTTGAAATTAGTTAAATTAACATTGCCTTTAAATTTTATAAATGTTCTTTTCATATCATTCAATCTAGGGTTATTCCAATTGCTTAAATTTAAATTATTTATTTTTGCTCCATAAAACATTTGAGATATTGTTTCTAAATTACTAGTATTAAAGCAACTTATATCAAGATTATCATATGTTACAAAACCAAACATTTCTGTCATATCTTTTACTTTCGATGTATTCAAGCCGCATATATTGACAACCTTATTATTGTTTTCAAACATAGTAAGCATATTTGTTGCATTTGATGTATTTATTAGATTCATATCTAGACTTTCTACATTGGACATACTTTTAAAAGTTCCTTGGAAATTTTGAACATTTACTGTATATAGTTTAGTTAAATCTATACTAGTTGTTTTAGAATTATAAAATGTATACTGCATTGATAAAATTGGTTTTCCATTTATTGATGAACACATTTGGGTTGTTACTGGATCGGTTGAGTTCTTATCAGTTAGTCTCATTCCCCATCCATCAAGTGTCATATCATCCCAATTGTTATACCATGGTTCCTGCATGTATCTATAAGTAAACTGGCCTTCAGTATATTCTGCTCCTTGAGTTAGTTCTCCAGTATAAGTACATGGATAAGTTGTTTGACCTCCTCCACCAGTTGACCCTCCAGGAGTTCCTCCTTCATTAAATACCGAACAAGTATCATCTAGTACTGCTACTTTAGTTCTAGTACCTACTGTTTTTGTTAAATCTATATCTGTCTTTTTTACTCCTGCTTCTAGTTTTTTAGTAGTTAACTCATTAATTCCTGTTAGCTCTTTTATTCCTATATTTGTTGAATCTGTTCCTACCCAATAATAATCAAACTTCTCATTATCATATGTTACCACTATATATGTTTCTTCAAAGTTACCATATGGGGAAGTTTTAGCATTTTCAGTTGGTATACAAGATATTGGAATATAATATGTTGTATCAGTATCAAATACATCTATATTCCCTGAATTTACTAGATTAACTGCCCCTTTACTTATCTGTCTAGCAGTATTAATATATCCTTCTTTTCTAGAATTATTAATATAGTTTGTAACACTTGGAATAGCTACTAGCATAAGTACTCCAAGTATTATTATTACTGCTAATAATTCGATTAAAGTAAAAGCTTTTTTATTATTCATAAAGAGCCTCCTATAATAATTATATAAATATTAAATATTAGTGTCAACATTCCAAATAAGAAGTACATTAAGCATTTCATATCATCATTTGTATTAAAAAAAGGTGAATTTTTTTCACCTTTCTATTTATCATTCTTTAGGTTCATCTTTAGTAGTATTTTTTTCTACTCCGTCAGTTCCTTTTGGTTCATTACCTGGTTTCTTTAGAATTACTACTACAAGTAATACTATTACTAATAAGCAAACTCCAAGGATTGCATATAAAACTACATCGTTTCCTTTTTCTTTCTTATTATCTTTTTTAGCAGTTTCTACAACGGCATTTACTTTAGCAATACTATCATCGGTACCAACTACATTAGTATCTTTTATTTCTTCAGTTGTAATAACATATTTAGAATTATGATTGATATAGAATTCCAAATATCCATCTGAAGATTTTTGAACTTCGATAGCAACTTTATTTAATTTATTTTCAACATCATCGATATGATAAATGAAATACACGTTTCCAGTTAATTTATTAAATACTTCTTCATTTTTAATTCTAATTAATGCTTTTCCTGGAAGATTACCATTTTCAGGGAATTCAAGAACTACAGCCTTATCACCAACTATTGTCTTGATAGCATCGGCATCTTCTAATTTGTTAGCATCATAGAAATCCATAGATACATCGATTGGTTTAGATGTTTCAATATCTACTCCATTAAATACCCATTCATTTTTAGCATATTCGATTATTAATTGTTTTGAAGATTCTTTAATAGCATCGAATAATTCTGCAGGAAGAACACTTTTACCATTAGCATTTATAGTTATAACAGCATTCTCTTTAGCTTTCTTAATAGCTTCATATGAATTTGCATATAACTCTTCTGCAATAAAGTATAATCCAGCTTCTTTATTTTCTTCTATTTTTAATTTTTGTTCAAAAATATTTTTATGAGCATCTTCAATTGAATTCTTATCTAAAATTATAGTATTAGTCTCTCCTACATAAGAGTCAAATGTAATAGTAACAGTTTTTAAAGTATAGTCTCCTTCCTCTGCACTAGATGGAAGTATGATAGATGAATCTCTTGCAACTGCTTTTAGATAAGTACTAAATACTTTATTATTTTTTTCATCATTAAATGTTAACATTACAGATTGCATTTTTAATTTTGGAGAATTGTAATACCAATCGAAATCAACATTTACTTTATCTCCCATTTTAACTTCGTTCTTTGCTAATTTTACATTCTTTAATTCAAATTTAGCTTCTTTGATAATATCTGTAATTGGTTTTCCAACAAATAGACTAAAATCTAATTCTTTATATCTATCATTATATTCTGCTGCTTTTTCCTTATTAGTATTATAAGTTAATTTAGCATCATTTTTATCATATAGGATTATTTCTTCTAATTTATAATTACCTTCATATACATTGTTAATACCATATGATGGAGCATTAACAGTATAAGTAAATTCATTACTATTACCATCTGATATTAAGTGTACTGTAAAGAATGGAAGTCCACTTGCTTCTTTTGTTCTATCAACAAATGTTAGATAAGCGCTTTTAACAGGTTCAGTAGTAGTAACCTTAAGTGCAACCTTTCCACCGAAATAAGTGTAATTCTTTTCTGCTGATACACTAGTCAAAATATCTCTTGCTTCTGGTTTTTTAGGAGTTGTAACAAATTTTACATATGATTTGTCCAAGAATAGTGCTTTTTCATCATTATCAGCATCTTCTTGCTTTGTAAAATATGTTGTACATAGAGTTTTATAGATTGGTGCTCTTTCTCCCTCTGGTGTTACACCATATTCTTTAATTTCGTTTGTTTTCTTATAATATCTATAACCATATATCTCATATTGATCTAGAGGCATATGTTCAACATCATCAGGAACAATGAAATAAGAGCCTGTTGAATCATTTCCTAAAATATTTTTAAGATATACATTATAAAACTTTCTAGTAGATACATCTGTACTTCTTAAAAGTACTTCTATTTCTACATTATTATCTCTTTCTTCACCTGTAATATCCAAGTAAACTTTTTCTCCAATAGAATAAGCTTCCTTTTTATCATAGTGAGCTTTTACCCCTGTTAAATTTTTTTCTGCATCTCCCTTGTCAAAAGGATCACAATCACGTACATCAGCATATACTTTTGGCATTAAAAACAAACAAAATAATGCAAAAATAGCTACTAACTTCAATTTTTTGTTCATAATAATCTCCTCCTTCTATTATTACTATTTAAGTATAACATAAAAATAAAAAAAGAATTAAAAAAATATAACTTATATTATTTTAATTCTCATCATCGAATCTTTTTCTATTACTATATCTGTTGGTACGTATATATTTAGTATCTCTTCAGGATGTCTTGCAACATCTATTGGATTCATATCTTTGTCGTAAAGTTTTTCGACAGTAAAGGATATTATATCTCCTTTTGGAGTAAATATTTCTACTGCATTTCCTACTTCGAAATAGTTCCTTTCAGTAACTTTTACTATATGTTTTTTCTTATCATAATCAAGTACTTGAGCTAGGAAATCTTGATTAGAATTTTCCTGTCTTCCCTCATAATACTGATCTGTATAATCTGCTTTCTTTAAATAATAATGGGTACTTGTCTCTCTATTTGCTACTCTTGAAAGAATCTTATTTTCTTTGGCAACTAATTCTTTTGTTAGTTTATTATCATAATAAGCATCTATTAATCTTCTATAACTAGAAATAACGGTAGCAAGATAATATGCGCTTCTCATTCTACCTTCTACTTTAAGAGATTTTACTCCACTATCCAATAGTTCCTTTAAATATGCAGACATATTTAAATCTTTAGTGGCCATTGTAAATTTATCATCGTATTCATCCATATCGAAGACAAATCTACATATTTGAGCACAACCACCACGATTGGCATCTCTATTTGTAAAATAATTCGATAAAGTACATCTACCACTATAGAAAGTACACATTGCACCATGAATGAATACTTCTAGATCTATCTTAGTATAATCGTAGATTTCTTTCATTTCTTTAATGCCAACTTCTCTTCCTAGAACTACCCTATCCAATCCTTCTTCTTTCCAATATAAGACAGCGTCCTTATTCGTAGTAGATCCCTGTGTAGATAAGTGTACCTCAACATTCTTATATTTATCTTTAATATATTTTATTAAAAAAGGATCACTAACAATAAATGCATCTATTTTAGCATCTACTACATCTCTAATAAATTCTTCTACTCCCTCTATATCTTCATTATGAAAGACTATATTGAGAGTTAAATATACTTTCTTACCTAATTTATGAGCAAATTCACAGGCTTCTCTAATCTCTTCTATACTAAAATTATTTGCATTTGCTCTTAGGCTGTATTCTCTACCACCTATATAGACTGCATCTGCTCCATATAATAGAGCTATTTTTAATCTATCTAAATCTCCAGCTGGAGATAAAAGTTCTACTCTAGCCATTTTTCTTCACCTTATAGATAGTCTTGGTATTAAAGAAAGCTCTATAATCACCTATCAAATTATCTATTTCTTTCTGAATATTAACGTCTTTAGTATCATGCAATTTTATAAACATTTCAAATATTTTTATAAATAATTCATGATCTATAAACGATTCGTTAAGTATTACATAATTTGTTTTTATTTCATTGATAATAGTACTACCATTCAATAGTTTACCCATATATAAAGCAGACCCATCTTCCTCTTCATTAATTATGTAATCCTCATTATTATTTTTCATAACATATCTATTATTTTTACTTTTTATGTTATGAGCTTTATGATAATTTGTAACCAAACTTCTTCTTGTATAACTCATTATAGGATAGCAAAAAATATTAGCCATCAGCTTGATATTTGATTTATTAGCTATTTCATTTATCTCATCGATAGTAATTTCTTTGGATACTACTGCATAATTAACACCTTTATCTAGATAATAATTACATGTATTATAATTAGTTACCATAAATGTTTGATTCCATACCAAGTCCGTTTTTAATTTCAATTCCTTTTTATATCTTAGAATTGCCATATCATAAAATAGTATTCCATCTATAGATAATTTATCTATAGCTAACAAGACTTCTTTTAAGCTATCAAGTTCTTCATTAAAAAAATTCTTATTTAACGATATAAATATTTCTATATCATTATTTTTTTTCTTTATATTTTCTATATCTTTCAATTCAAAATAGGTTTCATATCCACAAGAATAGTCTTTTAAAGGAAAAATAAAGGCATTAGCCCCTATTTTTTTGTATTCTTCGATATTTTTACTATTATTTGGTACTATAGTAAATTTCATTTTTATCACTTCTCTTTTTTACTTTTAGTTACAGCAATACCATCACCAATATCTAAAAATTTTGTCTCATAGCATTCGTTATTAATTAGATATTCTTTATAAGCTTTAATTTTTCTTACAAGTCCTCTTAGATTTTTACTTTTGATATCTTCTTCATTCTTATCTACATAACCATGAAAATTTATATTATCGGTTATAAAATAACCATTTTTTTCTAGATTATCTTCGAAATGTTCAAAGAAATTGATATTTTGTCCTTTTGCACCATCCAAAAATATCAAATCAAATTTATCTTTAAGGGTTACATCTAACGCATCTTTAAATATAGGAGAAATCCTATCTTCCAAGCCAAATAATTTAATATTCTTAAGTGCTTCCATATAGCGTTCTTCATCACGTTCTATGGTAACAACCTTTAATCTTGGGTTAGCTAGACACATCATTATACTTGAAAAACCAACAGCAGTACCTATTTCTAATACTGTTTCTATTTGATTTTTTATAATAAATGTTGTCAAATATTCAATTCCTTCATCCTGCATTATAGGTACATTATCATATAAAGCTTTTTCTTTAAGTTCTCTAATCATCGAATGGTAATTTCCTACCATATTTTAATCTTACTCTCTTTCTATCTTTGCCATTTTCCTGCTGCATCAAGTTCTTTTTGTTTAGCTTGATGTTCACTATAAGTTTTAAAGAAATAAGTTTTTCCTTCATTATCTGATAAGAAATATAGATATTCTGTATCGGAAGGATTTACTGCTGCTTTGATAGCATCTTTTCCTGGTAACGATATTGGACCAACAGGTAAGCCGTCATACATATAAGTATTATATGGATTATTGTCTTTAATCATTTCACTTGTTGCAATTCCAACATCACTAAATTCTTTCTTTGAACCATAGTATAGCGTTGAACAGCTTTCCAATTTCATGGAAGTTGAAAGTCTATTATAGAACACACTAGCAATATTGTCAAAATCTCTAGTCTTTCCTTCTTTTTCGATTATTGATGCAAGTATTATTATTTCTCTAACACTATACTTACTATTAGCAATAGTATCCTTATATTCAGTTAAAATCTCATCTTCTCTTTTAAGCATCTTGTTTATTATTTCTTTAACGGATACATTTTTGCCACTAAAATAGTACGTATCAGGGAATAGATATCCCTCTAAACTATAATATAATTTATCATCCTTGATAGATTTATCTAGGAACCAATATTTTTCAATTAATTCATCTAAATATTCGTTATCCTTTAATTCTTTATAAACATCTTCTTCGGTATTATCCGTCTTTTCTGCTACAGTCTCAGCAAATTTCTTTATTCCTATACCTTCATTAAATCTTACAATAATCTGTTCATTATTAGTATTGTTTCCCTTTTTAAGTGTATCGATTATAGCTTGTATATCCATATCCTGAGATAGATAATAGGTCGAAGCTTTAAGACTTTCTCCATCTTTCAATGGGAATAATTTCAAATAGAATACAAAGAAATCAGGATTTTTAATCAATTTCTTTTTCTTTAATAATTTCCCAATATCTCTTACTGACGAATTAGGTGGTATTACAACCTCTATTTTATCTTTATTATTCGGATCGATTGGATTTGTATTAGCTTTGTATACTAATGCTAATGATATCATACATACACCAATCAATATTAGCATTATTAAAGCTGCATTTCTAAAAAATTTCATTTTGACTCATATAATAACGAGCATATTATTGCTCGCTACTTTCTCCTAACTTATTTTTTATTTCTTCTTGAAGAGTATTTAAAATTGTTTCTATTACTTTCCATTCGGAATCAGTAGTTATTGGTTCCAATCTCTGATCTTCTTCATTAGGATCATATATTGAAGCAAATACTTGAATATTTCCTTTCTCATCTTTTGAATTATCTGTATATACTATATAGCTTTTTCCAGTTTCTTCTGAATCAAAAGTAAATAGTATATCGCACATTATCTCCTCACCATTGTCATTAATTACTTTAAAACTATTTTTCTCATCCATTTTAAATTCCTTCTTCCTTTTTATTTTTTCTATCTAAATACGATTGCAATATAATCGTAGCTGCTACACTATCAACAACTTTCTTTCTTTTTTTTCTTGAATTATTAGTGCTAATCAAAGAATTAGTTGCTATTACAGTAGTAAGTCTTTCATCTTCAAGTATTACTTTCTTACCCGTAACTTTCTCTAATTTTTCTTTGAACTCCAATGAAAGGTTTCCTTTTTCTCCTATAGAATTATTCATATTCTTTGGTAATCCAAGAACTATTTCATCTATTTTATTCTCTACTACTATGGCATTTACTTCATCTACAAGTCTATCATATTCTTCGTTATGCCTTATTACTTTTAATAAACTTGCATATACTCCACTGGTAGATATTGCAATGCCAAGCGTTCTAGAGCCTAAATCAAGTCCTAAATATCTCATAATTTACTTACATAATTCTTTAATAGAACTTCGATAATAGTGCTTCTTTCAACGCTAGTTATTTTATTTCTTGCATCATTATGACTAGAAATATATCCAGGATCTCCACTCATAACATAACCAACCAATTGGTTTATTTCGTTATAACCTTTTTCTCTTAAAGCTTCACATACTTCTTTCAAAGTAGTTGCAACGAGAGTTTCCTCGACTGTTTCAATATCATACATCGTAGTATCTTCTATTTTATTTAACGATTCATCCATTATTTAATCACCTTTGCCATCTATTTTAATTCTACCATCTGTAACATTAATTAGCAACCTTAATTATCTAAAAATTAACGAAATTAAATGCAATAAATAGCATTCCAATAACAAATAATGCAGATACTATTGCTCCATTAATTCTTTCAAAATTTGTACTTTTATACTTAACTCCTAGAGCTACAGTTATTAGTATTCCACCTATCAATCCACCTATATGGCCATAATTATCTATTACACCTCCACTAAGGAATCCGATTAATAGGTTAACTATTATAATCGGTATAATTTGGCTTTTTAATACTCCACCAAGATAAACTCTATAGTAGTAACCGAATGCTAACATCGAACCCAAAAGTCCAAATATAGCGCCACTTGCTCCAACGCTAGTTCCATTATTTAATATCATCGATAACATACTTCCGGTCATCAAACTATAAATATAAGTAATTGAATATTTAACCTTTCCTTGAAATCCTTCCATCTGACTACCTATAATATATAAAGAATACATATTTAGGGCTAGATGAAGAAGTCCATTATGCAAGAAACCACCTGTAATAATTCTATAGAATTGATGATATTCGATTATCATTCTTCCACTTACAGCAAATTCAGTATATACAAAATCACCAAAGTATAAAGTTAATAAATATATTATTACATTAATAACAATAATCGCGTATGTTACATATGGTTTCTTAGGCTTAAATATTTCTTCTACTTTTTCTCCATCACTTCTATTTTTCTTATTTATGTCACCGGTAATTTTCATAAATAATTGTAAGCCTTCTTCTGAAAACTTTAATTTCTTATCCATATCAGGAAAGCTTTCAAGAACAAATTTATAGTTTTTAATATCGGATTCATCGGTAATAGATACCAAGTCCATATTTTTCATATTTTCAAGTTTGATATCTTCATCCAAATCTATGTAGAAACTAAGAACTTTCATACTCATAGAAAAAGTTTTATGTTTAATTTTTCTAACGATTCTTTTTGTCTTAAAAATATCGTAATTAAGTTGTTCATCATTAATAATATGATTTGATACTATTCTAACTACTTTATATTCATTATTTAAATTCTCTAACCATATTTCGTTGTCAGCACCCTGAAGAATTATGGGATTATAGTTTTGATTAGTTATCAAATAATGAAGTAATTTCATAGTAAGAAGATTCTTTTTATCTAAACTTTCAATCATTCTTGTCACCTCCTAAATAAGTATAATTATACTATTAAAATTAGTTTTTATAAAGATTTATTTATCTATATTATTAATAAAATTAGTAAATTCAATTGGTATATCTGTTTCAATATCAATTTTTTTATTAGTAAATGGATGAGTAAAGTTTATTCTCTTACTATGAAGGAATTGACCATATCCTTCTATTATCTCTTTTCCATATAAAGGATCGTTTGTAACTGGATGTTTAATATAAGAAAAATGCACTCTTATTTGATGTGTTCTTCCAGTATCCAAAATACATTTAACTAAGGTATAATTATTAAATCTTTTTAATACTTCAAAATGCGTAATACTATTCTTACCATTTTCATCGGTCACTGCCATCTTCTGTCTATTCTTCTTATCTCTACCTATCGGAGCATCGATAGTTCCTTTTTCATGATTTATTACTCCATCGACAATGGCAATATATTCTCTTTTTACTTCTTTATTTTTTATCATATTACTAAGTACTTCAAGAGCCTTCTCCGTCTTAGCAACTACAAGTAAACCACTTGTATCTTTATCTATACGATGAACTATTCCAGGTCTATTTTTTTCTCCTACTCCATCCAAATCGAATTTATAAAGAAGAGCATTTACAAGTGTACCGGAATAATTTCCAGGTGCTGGATGAACAACCATTCCACTTTTTTTATTTATGATTAGTAAATATTCATCTTCATATACTATATCTAGCGGTATATTTTCCTTTTCAATATTTATTTCATAATTCAAATCACTATTTACTTCTATTTCATCATCTTCTTTTACTCTATAACTAGCAGGAAGATTAACACCATTAACAAAAACCTGTCCCTCATCTATTAGTTTACTTGCCTTTGTTCTAGAAATATCATAATTCTTTGAAATATAAACATCTAATCTTTCTTCCATATAAGCTCCTTTATATATATAAGTATCAATAATATAATACCAACTACAATAAATATATCTGCAAAATTGAATACTGGATAATCATAACCAAATATATAGAAATCAAAGAAATCAATGACATAACCTCTAATCAATCTATCGATCATATTACCTACTATTCCAGATAATATTAAACCATAACATAATTCTTCAATTTTACTAGTTTTATTTTTCTCAATGTAATAAATGAATAATACTAAAAAGATAATACTAATTAGTAGAAGTAAATAAACACTATTATGGAATATTCCAAAAGCTCCACCCGTATTATGAACAAGAGTTAGGTTAAAGAATTTATCAATAATAATCTTGCTTTGTCCAACATTTAATTTACTACTTATAAATATTTTTGAAACAATATCAATAATAAGACCAATAAATGCATAAATATATACTTTTTTCTTCACTTTTTTCACCAAGGTTATTCTACCAAATATAGACGAGAAAATAAATATATTTTAGACGACAAAAAAAGGAATTATTCATATAATTCCTTTTTACTATTATTATTTATACATCCTATAGTATCTTGTATAGCATCCATATGAAGCATCTTTTATAGTGCTAATAATACTACTATTAATCTTTTCATTAACTAATCATCTACAACGCCATCTTCTGAATCAACTAGGGATCAACTACTGGATCTCCTTCTGCTGTTTCAACATATTCTGGGAAATATGCATAATAGCATCCATATGAAGCATCTTTTATTAGGCTATTATTCAATCCATCTAGATATGAATCTTCACAATCATTATAAGCTTCAGCATATGCAAGTAATTCTTGATCAGTAGGATTATCACCTTTTAATCTTTCTGCAGCAGAATGGCATTGCTTTTTATTATTATCTAATCCATTTCCAGTATCCATTCGTTCACATTCATAAACATCTGTATTTGGATCTTGCAAACACTCAACTACTTCTTTGCTTACTAATCTATGATAATAAACATGTTCTTCGTTTATTTCATTTAGAAGGGTACCTTCTTCGAATTCATGATATGATAATTGGAAATCTTCAAGAGCTATTAAACAATACTTATCTGCTCCTGGGCTTACTTTAACTACTGAATTAATTTTTAGATTAAAATTCTTAGTAGCTAATACTGAAAGTGGTAATAATATAATTCCAATTATTATTAATGTTGCTCCTTTTTTATTTTTTATAATCATAAATATTCCTGTTGCTATTAGAACAACAACCAAAAGTATTCCGAAAATTCCAATTACTTTTAATGTATCTGGTACTTCAATATCATCTACAACTAAATTTATTGATCTAGCCTTTGTTTCTTTAAACATTCCTGCATCATCTAACATATCAGCTGGTACTTCATTCTTATAAGATATAGTAACCAATACAGTCTTTTCCTTACCAGGCTCGATTGTATTTCCATCACTTACTTCATATTCATATGTGATGTAATCACTTGTACTATTATCAGTTCCATTTACTAATTCATAGTCCTCATCATCAGTATTTTCCAATACTATTTCATACTTTACAAAAGTATTTAATTCTTTAAACTTAACGTCAAAAGTAATTTCAGTGTCTGCTACTATGGGAGCTCCTAATACGACACTGTCACTTTTTTCTTTAACCGTTATGTTTTTAATTTCCACTGTTCCATCAGCATTAACAACAAATGGTACTAGTGCAATCATTGCTGCAATCAACAATACTATTAATTATTTCATTTTACATTCTCCTTTACTATTTAAATCGTATCACAATAATATTATATGTAAAACAAAAAAAGAAGATTATTCTTCTTTATCTGTCAATTTTACTTTAGTTTCTTTTCTTCTTGTTTTCTTTTCGATATTTTCTTCTTTCATCTTTCTTCTTGCTGTTCTCTTAGTTGTTTTAAGTTTATCGGCATTAGTTCTTAAAAGTTCTATTCTTTCATCGATATTTTCTCCTTTTAAAACATAACTTCCGCTTACTAATATATCCGCAAAATCAAGTCTTTTAGAAGTTTCATCATTTACTCCACCATCTACTGTTATTTTTATATCTCTTTTTGACTTAACTATCATATTCTTTATTTTAAGAATCTTCTTATCGGTATCTTCAAGGAAGGTTTGACCACCATATCCTGGATACACTCCCATAACGATTATTAAATCGATATCGTTTAAATATGGTTCAAGTGCGTCTACTGGAGTATCCGGATTGATTGCAAGTCCAACTTTAATACCATATTCCTTGATCATTGCAATATATTTTTCTTTTTTTTCTATTTCGACATGGATAGTTATATATTCTGTATTAAGCGATGCATATCTATGAATATTTTTTCTTGGTTTATTTTCCATTAGATGAACATCTAATCTTTTAATTGTTTCCTGTGATAATTTATTAAATAACTTATATGGATTAAATTTATTCTTAACAAATCTTCCATCACCAACATCTATATGAATGTAATCAGCTTTACTTAAATTTATTTTTTGAATATCTTTTACCAAATTATTACTACTTAAAATCGATACTGATATTTTTTTCATTTGTAATAGTTCCTTTCCTCTTTTAAGAATGCTAGATAGTTTTCATATCTAGATTTAAGTATTTCACCAGATTCAACTTTTCTTTTAATTTCACATATATCCATTTCTTCATTGGTATGGGAACAATCCTTATAAAGACAATTGCTATCCCTAAATTCTATAAAAGAATTTCTTATATCATCACTATCATATATTGATAAATCTATGCTAGAAAAACCCGGTGTATCAACTACTTTTCCATCAAATAGTTTAATTAATTCGACTATTCTAGTCGTATGTTTTCCTCTTCCTAAAGCTAGTGATATTTCTCCTACCTCTAGATTTAAACTAGGATCGAGTCTATTTAGTAAACTTGATTTACCAGCACCTGTTTGTCCAGTAAATACTGTTGTTTTATCTTTAAATATCTTTTTAATTTCATCTATCTCGGTATTATAGAATACATCATAACCAATTCTTCTATAGTAATTAACTATCTCTTTGTATTCTATTTTTTGTACATCATCTACTAAATCTTCTTTAGTTATACATATTATTGGTTTAATATTGTTTATTTCCAATATCGTTATTAATTTATCCAATAGATTTGAACTAAAAAGAGGAGTTATTAAACTTGTTACAATTACGCCTTGATCGACGTTTGCAACAAATGGTCTATCCAAATAGTTCTTTCTAGGAAGTATTTCTAGAATATAATTTGTTTTTTCATCGAACTTGCAATAATCTCCAACTACAGGAGTAATTTTTCTATTTCTAAAATTACCTCTAGAATTACATTTATATATGTTGTTATTACTTTCAACAAAATATAAATTACTAATTATTTTAACTATTTGTCCTTCCATAAAACTCCCTTTATTTAACTGTTATTATCATCTGAATCGGTTGATTCATTATTTTCTCCAGAATCGGTACTTTGATTTTCTGGGGCATCTCCACTATCTCCCATATCTACATTGGCATGTGGTTTATTATCCTTAGCAGCAACAGTTATTGTTAATTTTGTACCTTCTACTATCTTACCTGTCCTAGATTGAGATATAATAGTTCCTTCTGGTTCACTTGAGACTGTATATTTAACATCTACTGTTAAATTATATTTTTCTGCAAACTTCTGTACATCATCTATACTCCATTTTTCATCAACAAAGTTTGGATATAACTCATAAGCATCAGGTATGAATAAAGTAATCTTAGCTGGATTATCCTCATCTACAGTTACTACTGTACCTTCTTTTAAATCCTGTTCGATAATTAGATCGGTATTCATATCCTTAGTTATCTCGACATCTTTTTTCTCGATAACAACTTTCATCTTATATACTTTTTCAAGTGTAGTTTGAACTTCTATATAGTTCTTTCCTACATAGTTTTCAATCTTATATTCATCATATGCTCCCCTAGAAACAATCAAGGTAATTATTGAACCTTCCTGTCTTTTTCTACCTATCTCAGGAGTAGTTCCAATTACTCTTCCTTTTTCTACGGTTTTGCTTATTTCTTCCTTAACATCTGATTTAACTTCAAATCCTAGATTAGTTAAAGCTTTTTCAGCATCTTTAATCGATAGATTCTCGACATTTGGAATAGTTACCATCTTAGCTGGGAAAAAGAATGGCATAAGTTTACTTGCAACTATACCCAATCCACCTAAAAGGACTAGCAACAATAAAACAATTATTGCAGCTGCAAAACTAAATTTTTTCTTCTTTTTCTTTTTAGTCACTTCTTCTGGTACCTTCTGTTCTATATTCTCTTTAATTTCCTCTTCCTTAAATGCTCCTTTATCTTCAGGATCATGTTCAGGAAGTTTATATTCCCATTTAGGTTCATTTTGTCTTTTTGGATCCATGCATGTTTTTATATCGTTATGCATTTCTCTAACATCGTTATATCTATTATTTGGATTCTTAGCTGTAGCTCTAATTATAATGTTTTCTATACTTTGTGGTATTTCAGGATTTATTTTTCTAACACTAGGTAATGGATCTTTCATATGCTTTAAAGCTATTTCAACAGCATTATCACCTTTAAATGGTAATTTTCCTGTTAATAATTCAAACATAAGAATACCCATGGAATAAATATCCGATTTAGTGCTTGATCCTTTTCCACTTGCTTGTTCAGGTGGTAGATAATGAACACTACCCATAACAGAATTGGTTTGGGTAAACTGTGTTCCATTAAGTGCCATCGCTATTCCAAAGTCAGTTATTTTAATTGCTCCATCATCACTGATCATTATATTTTGAGGTTTTAAATCTCTATGAATAATATAACTATCATGAGCATGAGCAATACCATCAGTCAATTGAAGCATGATATCTATTACTTCAGGGATAGTAAGATTTCCACGTTTTTTTAGTAATTGTTTTAAAGTTTTTCCTTCAACGTATTCCATTACTATATAGTAAGTACCATTGTCTTCACCAACATCGTACATTTCAACAACTGCTTTATGAGAAAGACTTGAAGCTGCTATTGCTTCTCTTTGAAATCTTCTAATGAACTTATCATCGTTTGCCAAGTCTCCTCTTAGAACTTTAATAGCGACTTTTCTATTTAAAATCTTATCCTGAGCAAGGTATACGTTAGCCATACCGCCTTCGCCGATACTCTTAATAATCTCATAACGGTCATTAATAATTTGCCCCTTTGTTATCATTCGTTAGTCACCACTTTCTGAAAATTCTAAATATGCGATAGAAATGTTATCATTACCCCCACGATTATTACTTTTTCTAATAAGTTTGATTACTTTATCTTCGATTTCTAATTCACTTAATACTACTTTTTCAATCTGTTCTTCATCTAGCATTGAAGTTAATCCATCGCTACATAAAAGTATTGCACTTATATCCATATCACAATCAAAAATATCTATATCGATTGGATTATTAGCTCCTAATGCTTTCATCAATACATTTTTCTTAGGATGTTCTTTTGCTTCTTCTGGAGTAAGTTCTCCTGCTTTTAATAAAAGATTTACTAAGGTATGATCATATGTTACTTTATGAATGCTCTCATCTTTTATTACAAAGCCCGAAGAATCCCCTATATTCCCCATTAAAATATAATCATTAGTTATTATTGCACATACTAGAGTTGTACCCATTCCCTTACTTTCAGGATGTTCATCGGCATAACTAAATATTAATCCATTGATTTCGGTTGCCATTTCACGAAGCCAGTCAACAGCTTGTGCTTTTTCCATATTGCAAAACGATTCATTAAAACATTTAGATAGATGAGTAATAGTTAAACTTGATGCAATTTCTCCAGCGGAGTGTCCTCCCATTCCATCAGCTACAGCCATCAAATAATCTCCTGCTGTATTTTTTGTAATTATTACGCTATCTTCGTTATGACTTCTAATTTTACCTGCATCCGTAAGATAAAATGTTTTCATAAGTCCTCCTTTTTGCTACGCAATTGACCACACGCAGCACTTATATTACTTCCAAACTCTTTTCTTATTGTAACATTCATACCATTCTTCTTAATTATATCATAGAATTTGATAATTACATCCTTTTTAGTTCTTTTAAACTCAATATTATTAGTTTCATTATATGGAATAAGGTTTATATAACAATTTAATCCCTTTAATAACCTGCATAATTCAAGTGCCTCATTTGGTGAATCATTCACTCCATCAAGCATAATATATTCAAAAGTGATTCTTCTATTTGTTTCTTTATAATAATATTTTAATGCGTCTATTACTTCCTTAATCGGATATGCTTTATTGATAGGCATTATTTTGTTTCTCAATTCATCGTTTGGTGCATGAAGTGATACTGCTAAATTAACCTGATATGGAAAATGAGCAAACTCTTTTATCTTTGGTACTATTCCACAGGTAGAAAGAGTTATATGCCTACTACCTATAGCAAGCCCTTTCGGATGATTGATAATCTTGATAAAACTAGTTACATTTTCATAATTATCGAAAGGTTCACCTATTCCCATAATAACAACATGAGATATTTTTTCATTTATATCTTCTTCTATCTTAAGTATCTGTTCAAGCATTTCTCCAGAAGTAAGATTTCTTACTTTCTTTCTTCTACCACTTTCACAAAACTTACATCCCATGTTACATCCTACTTGACTAGATACGCATATACTTAGTCCATAATCATGTCTCATAAGAACACTTTCAACATGCTCTTTATCATATAATTCAAATAGATATTTACTTACAAGTTCATCTTTTTCAACCTTATCAAGTTTTATATTACCTATATAATAGTCTTCTTTTAATTTGTCTATTATGATCTTTTTAATATCCGACATCTCATCAAAAGATTTAACCTTTTTATCATAAAGCCATGTATATAATTGATTAGCTTTAAACTTCTTTTCACCTAACGATAAAAAATACTCTTCCAATTCATCGAATGTTATATCATATATGTTTTTCATATAATCACTCTTTCATATAGTACATTATAACATTTATAATCCCATAAAAAAAGAATAATCAATATTTAGATTATTCTCAATATATTACCTTAATATTATTTTCTATCTAATCGATGTTCTTTATTAATATTTAATATATATTAATAGCTAGTTACACTTTCCAATTCACTGATTAATACTATCTGTTTATTAGTTCCATGTCTACAAGTAATCATAGTTAAAGAAGTCTTATCATAATCTCTATCTATTTCGACAGTTCCTGTTTTTTCAACATCGTATGTTTTAACTATCTTATATGTATATTTTAATCCATGATAATAGATTTCTGCAGTATCTCCTTCAACCAATTTATAAAGATTTTTAAAGAAGGCAATATTAGCTGTACCACTATGGGCTACCAATATAACATTTCCTTTATCTTCAGTTGGATCACTGGATGTTTCATGAATCATAATATTATATTCAACATCATTATATTTACTTGTTTTAGCAAATAATCCTTTTTCGAGATTAATTTTAGGTATTTTTAATACTGCTACATATTTATCTAAATATGATTCTGCAAGGGAATCGTTTTGTTTATTATTCTCGGAAGTTGTTTCCTTTGCTTTAACATCGATTGATTCTTTGTATACTGCTTCTCTTACATCTTCAAATAGATCGATATTTTCAATAACATTCATATAGAATGACTTATTAGGAAGTGCATTTTTATCAACCTGTTTTTTGTCATTGGTATAGAATTCTTCTAGCATTTTTTCCTCATTAGAATAAAATGCAATTGCCACTGCACCATTATATAAAAATAAAGAAAGTCCAAGAATGATCATGAACAAGCCAAAAATTTTTGAATAATAATTCTTAACAAACTTTATCATACAATACTCCTATCTAAGAGTATTATATCAATAAGATGTAAATTGTAGTTTGTAAACTTATCACTATTTTGTCTAGTTTACTATTTTTTACAAAAATAGATATGCACATATGTACATATCTATTATTTATGTTTCTTTAGAGTTTTTCCACTATCTTTAATATTATCAAATATTGAATCACATTTTTCATTGTATTCTTCTTCATTTATTTTACCTGTAATATATTTATATCTATATTCCTCTAACTCTTTAGCAGTATTATTTCTTTTTATTATATCTTCCAGTTCATCATACTCTTCAAGAAGCATATAATCTCCGTCTCTATATCTAGATAGTCTAAAATAATCCAATAGTTCTTTTCTTTCTTTGGTATTTATATTCATATTAATTCCTTCTTATTATATTTATAATAACTACCAAATATAAACAATAATGTAATACTTACAGATATTATTATTAAGATAGGATTCATTTCAGCTTTCGAAATAATATTTCTCGTGTCACATAAAGTATATATACTGAAATATTTTAGAAATTCTACATTCTCTGATAATCCAGATAACATGTTTAAAAAGTAAAATAGTAAAACTAGTCCTAAACTTATTCCGACATTTTTCTTAGGCCTATTTATCAACGTTGATATAAATAGGTTTATTGAAAATAATGGTAAAGACGCTAATACCGGAGTTACGCTTAAAAGTATTAATTCCTTCATATCGAAATCACCACTTATCGATAGAGCTATAATATTAAATATGCAAAAGATAAGTAGCATTCCAAATATATATATTAAACTTACTATTATTTTGTTGGTTAATATTCTATTTCTAGTAATTGGAACAAATCCTAAATATTCTGAAGTTTTTTCATACTCTTCCCTAAGAAGAATATTATATCCTAGATATGAAGAATAGAATCCCGTTATAAGTAAGATAAACATATAACCTTCTGATTTTAACCAACCAAAAGCCGTATTGATGGATGTTAGATCCATATTGAATGCTTTTAAGAGTTCAGGTGGAAATGTTCTAACCATATCATCTAAGTTTTTCATTGCTTCATCGGTAACAATATAAGGATATATCAAATAAACTACTAAAAAGATTCCTAATAAGATAAGTGTCCATAATAGAAATCCTTTAAAATTTGATTTTAATTCTTTCTTTATCATATAAACACCTACTTATAATAATTAACGAATAAATCTTCTAAAGAGATTTCTTCGATTAATATTTTTTCTATATTATATTTAGATAGTTTTTTTATAACCATATTACTATCTAGATTATTAATAAATCTAACTGTATTATTTTTTTCTTCTTTTATTTCTAGTTTTAATTCCTTTTTAATAGATTCAATATCATTAGATGTGATAGTCAAATATGTATAATTATCTTTATTTATATTTTCAACATTATCTTCTTTAATAATTACCCCATCTTTAATAAAACCTATGGTATCACATAAACTTGATATTTCACTTAAAATATGTGAAGAATAAAGAATAGCTTTACCATTTTTCTTCTCTTCTAGAAGGATATCATGAAGTATATTTTGCATTATCGGATCGAGTCCACTTGTTGCTTCATCCAGTATTATTATTTCCGGATCATGCATAAGTGCAAGAACAATACCAACTTTTTTCATATTACCAAGTGATAATTCATTAATTTTTTTATTTTCATCCAATTTTAATAACTTGGATAACTTAGCTCTTTTTTTATTAACATTCTTGTCATAAAATCCCTCGTGATAATCAAGCATTTCCTTAACGGTCATATCATCGTATAAATGTATTTCACTAGGAAGATAGCCTATCTTTTTCTTTATAGATATATCATTTCTGTCGAATTCTTTATCATCAATGTATACCATTCCATTATTTTTATTCAAAAGTCCTAAAATAGTTCTGATAGTAGTAGATTTACCTGCTCCATTAGGTCCAATAAATCCGTATATTTCTCCTTTTTTTAGTTTTATCGATACATCTTCTATTCCTAGTTTATTACCATAATACTTTTTTAAATGCTCAGCTCTAAGAATATATTCGCTCATATAATTCTCCTTTTTTACATTACTATTTCTCGAATGGTTTTAAATCCTTTACTGCTTCCTTTTGTGATATTTCTTTATCGTTGTTATCGATATCTATTATTTTATATTTTGTATTACCCATACCTAGTTCATGCATGTAGGATAATTGTCTTAATCCATGTCTTGTTTCGATTCTTTCAACTAAATCATGATTTTCTTCAGGCTTCATTGCATATACTAAATCGATACAGGCAGTATCCAAAGCACATATATCTCTAGAAGCTAGTATTCCTACATTAGGTGTTACAACCGGCTCAGCAGCAACTCCTTCACAGTCACATGAAACGCTCATATTCCTCATTACATTAACAAATGTAATTTTATCTTTAAAATGGTCAACAGTAGCTTTAGTACTTTCGGTGATCCTTTCCATAAAATCTTCATCGGTTATAGACCACTGATCTTTTCCAGGATAAGTATGAAGCATTGCTTTTCCTATTTTTCCATCAGCACAGCCAATACCAATATTCTTATTGCTTCCACCAAATCCACCAACAACGTGACCTTTAAAATGTGTAAGAACAATCAATGAATCATAGTTAACAATATTCTTACCCATAGTCATATGATCGAACCATTTCCCATCTTTGACTGGTAAATCGATAGTTCCATCTTCATCAGTAATATCTACTGGACAAAAAGTCCAACCATTTACCTTTAAAGTCTCTCTATGTTTTTCAGTAGTGTCTCTATCTCCACTATAATAAGTATTTGTTTCAATTATAGTAGCATCAGGACATTCATCCTTTACAAATTCTTTAATCCATGATGATGGGATAATATTTGGCCCATGTGGCTCACCTGTATGAAGTTTTATTGCAATCTTCCCATCGATGTTTTCATTTACTTTTTCATAGATTTTTTCCAATCCTTTTGGACTTAAATCACGAGTAAAATATACTACTGATTCATTCCCTTTTCTCTCTTCGAATGGTATATATTTTTCTCCACCCTTTTTAGCTATTTTTTCTTTTTCCATAAACTTTCCTTTAACCTAACAAAACTTCTTGCGAATTTATTATTTCCGCAGTTTCTTCCTTTCTTTCTATTAAATCTTCTTCCTTCATAAACGATAATACATATTCTTTTAAATCTTCAAATATTTTTTCTTGTTCTTCATTCAAAATTACATTTGGGGTGATTAAAAATTGTTCATCATCAATAGTTATATGCAGCGAATCCCTCGTCAGTTTATCTAATGGTTTAAATTCAGTATTAAACCTCGACCATTTGACCATATTATTATCTCTTATTGTCTTTCTTATATAATCGAGTGTTTCATCAGATATTCGATATACTTCTGTTATTATATTTTGTGATAGAAAAGGCATTTTAACATGTCTAATCTTCTTTTCTCTATAATCGATAAGAGTAGTAATAATATCTGTATTAACTGCTCCACCACTGCCAAATATGACATTTCTTAATCCATCGCAATTTACAAGTGTTTCCTCTACTACTCCATCCGTCCTATAACCACATACCTTACATTTTATTTCACCATTTAAAGGTGAACCACATTCACAACAATATTTCATTAACTTTTTTCCTTTTGCTTAACTTTATTATTCATATTATATATCTCTTCTACTTTAGGCATATCTTTATCGAATCTAACTATACTCTCTTTATTTTTATTCTGTTCTTCACATAGTTCTCCATATTTATCATCCCAAGATAATCTATATGCTTTATTAATATCGAATCCTATTTTTTCTACCCATTCTTTAATAACTTCTTCTGGACTTTTATCTTTACTTTTATTTTCTAGTTCAATACATAATCCAAAAGGATACTCATCAACAACTATTTCTATATCATCATTTGAAAATACTGAACGATACCTTTCATAACTTTCGACTAATTCTAAATGTAAAACATTTCCAAGTAACATTATCAAATTATCGTATTCATCTGGTTTTATAGATACTTCTATTTCTTCCTCTTTATGAATAAGTTCCTTGTCGTTATCTTTAAGTCTTCTTTTCCATGTAATCATACATTTAGAGACTTTATCACCTACTGTTTTTCTAACTCTAAATCTACCATCTATTTCTTTGCTATAGAAGTTGTATTCTTTCATCGGATGATTATACTGATCAGTACATTCATAAAATCTACCTTTATAGTTTAATTCTTCAAATGAATTTAAATGCTTAACAATATTATCTTTGCTATCTATAGAATAATAAAATCTTACTTCTATTTCCATATTCTATCTCCTATCAACTTATCGTTTTAACTTTTTTACATATGCTCCATCTGTTATACAATCATATGTCTTAATATCTCTATTCTCTAGAAAAGTTCCTTCATAATTGATAAATGGTTCCGGCAAATTATCGATACTTGCCCATAATAATTCATCGCATTTATCTTTTTCCATAATTTTGGGAGTATTAACAAAATCATCTATTTCAAAATAATAATCGATATATGGTTCTAGTTTCTTTCCATCTATCTCAAAAAAATTTCTTCTTAATACCACATATGAATTATTAATGTTTTCCTTGGTTATTTTTATTCCAAGTTCTTCTTTTGCTTCTCTTATCAATGCTTCAAATTGATTTTCACCAGAATCAATATGACCAGCTGGTAAAGCATAATATCCAGGCCATAGTTTAGAACCTTTTCTTTTTTGAAGTAATATTTTTCCTTCTTTTGTTAAAATCATATGAACTGCACTTTTAAATAATTCTTTCATTCGTACATTCCCCCTACAATTAAATTATAACACAAGAAAGCAGTCTTTATGGACTGCTTATTTATTATTAATCATTTTTTCTATTATCTTTTTCTTCTTCTCATCTTTGGGCCTAGTACTATTTCTAAGAAAGTTATTATAGTAATACTCAAGATTAAGTAGATTAAATGGTTCATTTTTATCAACTTTATCATTGCCTTTTTCATCTATACAGAATTCGATTATGTCATTTAATCTATACCATTTAGTATTATTGTTTATTCCTAGAAATATAATATTATCATTATTAATTATATTAAATTCTTCTTCAGTAATTGCTAAATCTATATCATTTGCATCATCTAGTATATCTCTTAATACTAGGGAGGCTGAACCTAATACCCAAAATTTCTCTTTATCTAATTGTACTTTGTTTATTTCTTTTATTATTTCTTCTTTCTTCATAGTCTTTTATTGTTCATATTCCCATTCAATATTGTATTTTCTACTAGATAAACCACTTAATTGAATAATATTTTCTTCAATAACGATTTTAGCTCTTTTTTGAGCAAGTGATAATAATGCTGAATCATTTGCTGCCTTTTCCTTCATTTCCTGTTGTGCTTTATCGAAGGCTTTAGAACTATCATCAGCAGTTATTGGATTTTTAAAAAGTATTCCATCTTGAGATTCAATAAAGCTTTCTGCTTTGAAATCATCCTTATCAACATTTGGTTCACCAATAACCATAGCTTTAGGAATAAATACATTTATCGTATTACCTTTAACATTAATTTTTACACTAGATAAATCTATTCCCAATTTAATAGTTCCTGTATATTCAGCAAATAGTCTTCTATTCTCTTGGAATATCTCCATTATTCCAGTTCCTCTTTCTTTATCATATTCGATTACATTATGGTAATAGGCTTGATATGTAACAAGATTCCCTGTTAATTCCATTTTTTTCATATTTTCTGTTAATATTTCTTCTTGGTTACTCTTTCCACAACCAACTATCAATAATAAAACTGGTATCAAAAACAATACATATAATCTTTTCTTCATACTACATTCCTCCTATCTTACTTCTATCTCATATGAGGAATCATATGCCTTTATAAATGGCTTATAAAACTCGACAAGTATTATCTCTGCTTGTTCTTTTGCATATGGAATTATCTTTTCATCAGCTTCACTTTTCTCTTTGGTTGTTTCTTGACATAGTTTTCTAGCATTAGGTAATTCAGATGCTGCTACATCTTTACCATTTAAAAATTTGATAGTTCCAATATTAGGTTCTCCTTTAATAGTTGCTTCTGGTATGTTTATTATTATCTTCTTATTTTTTGAATCATTTTCGATCTTAACATCTTTGAAATCGATACCTGCTGTAATAGTTCCAGAGCAAGATACAACATATTCGAAATCTTCGATTTTATTTGAGGACTTATCACACAATTCATCTTCCCTACATTTCTTGGCTATAACATTGTAGGTAAAGTTAACAGTTTCTAAATCACTCTTTTCTACAAGTTCATTAAGTAAGCTTTTTACTTTAACAGTAACACTTCCTTTTTTTGCTGTAATAACCATTATCAGAAATACTATTACACATAATAAGAACGCTATTATTAGCAATAATTTAATATTAGGTAATCTAAATCTTCTTTTTTTTACTATTACCTCTTTTCTTGTTTCTTTATTATTTACTTCTTCCATATATCCTCCAAAGAACTATTCTAAAATAATTATATATGATTTTATTATTTCGCTCAATATAAAGAAAAAAACTAGTTAATAATAACTAGTTAATTAATATAAAGCTTCTGATGGTAATCTCCATTCACTTATATCTATTCCATTTAAATCTTCATTTGGTATTAAAGCGATTAAATAGTAATATTCCATATTATTTGTTCCAGTATCAGGTTCATATACTTGATATAAAAAACTTAACTTATTATTATCGAGTGATACTCCGTCATATATAATACGAGCACCACCTGGTTCTTTTTGTACTACTTGAACAAATAAGCTTTTATCTGACAATTCATTTTCATATTGATTTAAGTCGTTTGTAAAATATCCGGAAAAAGTATTTAGTTCCGATACATTATTGATATATAATTTGTCGTACTTTATTTCGTTGAAACCAATATAACTTAACTTTATAGTTTTTGTAAAATATTTACTATCTTCTTCTTCTACACATCCCGTTAAGCAAAACAAAGCAAGCATTATTACAATAATTATTTTCTTCATAAAAACTCCTATTCAAATGTTTTTGCTACTTCTTCAAGTAAATCTCTAATTGGTAAATGTTGTGGACATACCGCTTCACATGCTCCACATTTAATACAATCTGAAGCTTTTCCATTTTCTCTAGTATGAACTCCATAGTACATAGAACTATTCCAATCATCATACTGCTTTTTGGCATTATAGCAAGCAAATAAGTCAGGAATAGATATTCTCATTGGACAACCTTCAGTACAATATCTACAAGCCGTACAAGGAATTCCACCAATCTTTTTAAGTACTTCAACTACTTCTTCGATAGCATTTTGTTCTTCTTCATCTATAGGTTTAAATTCCTTCATATAACTAACATTATCTTTCATTTGCTCGAAATTACTCATACCTGAAAGAACTTTATAAACTCCTTCAAAGCCAGCAGCAAATCTAATTGCATAACTAGCATAAGATAATTTATTATCAAGTTTATCAAATATCTTTTTAGCATCCGTAGGTAGATTTGCAAGTGCTCCCCCTTTTACAGGCTCCATTATCAACACTGGTTTATTGTATTTTCTACATATTTCATAGCATTTCTTACTTTGAACACCTGCACTATTGTAATCTATATAGTTAAATTGAATTTGAACTATTTCTATTTCTGGATGCTCTTTTAGAATCATTTCTAGAATATCAGCTGTATCATGAAATGATATTCCTAAATGCTTAATTCTGCCTTCTTCTTTTAATTTCTTACCTACTTCATAGGCATTACATTTCATAAAATGTTTATAGTTTTCTCTATCCTGAGCATGCATCAAATAATAGTCGAAATATTCTACTCCACATATTTTTAATTGTTCTTCAAAAAATGGAACTATATCTTCTTCCGTTTTAAAATAATTAGAGGTTAACTTATCAGTTAGTTCAAAATCTTCTCTTTTATATCTAGATGATAAACAATCTCCTATTGCTTTCTCGCTTAATCCGTTTATATAACCATGAGCTGTATCGAAATAATTAAAACCATTATCCATAGCATAATCGATCATTTTATTGAACTCATCATAGTCTACTTTTCCATTTTTCATTGGAAGTCTCATACATCCAAAACCTAATTTTAAATTATCTTTCATATATTCATCTCTTTTCATAAAATAATTATAGCATATCCTATTCCTTTGAATAGCCAACATATTCACCTGTTATGTTTAAAAAATCTGATAATAAATTAACATCATTAATATTTGAAAATTCAACACTAACCATTAAATCCTTCTTTACATAAATAGCATAATAATTTCTTTGCTTATGCCTATATATTATTTTGTCATCTATCATAATTTTCTCAAAATTTATAGCTTCATGGTCATTATCTGGAGTGAAGGATATAGAATAATGATCATATTCATCATTTGTTAAAAAGCGATAATATTCATAACCATCATATGACTCATAATTGACTGTAAACGATACATAAATATTACCGCTAGTAGCTGTCTTTACAGTTGTTCTATCAACATTATTATTTCTATCCTCAATTTCCATATATTTTTTACCATCAAGTACTAAATCAGCATAGCCACATGTTTCAACATTCGTATCAGCTTTAAATCTAATTGTTAATTTATCATCTTCCATTTTACCTATTTTATATTCAGCATCATTTGTTACTTTTATATTCTTGTATATATCATCAATATATTCTTCAGCATGGACATCAAAAAAGGCATACTTAATAGTATAATATTCAGTATCATTACCACCTTGCATATATATAATTAGTTCCTCATATATATCGTGATCATCTGGTGTACCAACCAATTTATAACACTTTGCATCTGGAATACACTTTATTTCTTCTACTTGATTATAAGTTTCATTTTTTTTATAACTAGAGAGAGATCTTTCAGCTGATTCACTATAACTCGTTCCAATATAATTATTAATATATAAATATGTATGTTTTGAAGTGCAAGTAGCTTTAAAATCATCACTATTTGTACAGGAAAAATCTTCACCTTTGGCTGCAGGTATCGATATCTTCTTTTTAGAACTTAAATCATGGCTTTTGACAACGTAGAAACTTCTATATTCTCCACCAAATTTACTAGAGCCTGTTAATTTTGGTTTTTCTGCATTATTGAGTTTATATATACCAAAGGCAATAAGACCTATTCCAAGTACTATAAAAATAATTGATATTATCCTCTTTTTATTCATTTTCTCCTCCTAAACAACTTCTTTTAACTTGTCTAATTCTTCACTATGCTTCTTTGGTTCCTTAAGTATAATAGCATCTACTCCATATAATTTCTTGATTTTTTCTTTTGCTTTACTTCCTTTTCCACTAGCACTATAAAGTACAAAAGAAACATCTTTATTTTTTAAATCTAAGATACTGGTAACTTCATTAATTGCTGCAGAAAGTCTATCATTCCATATAGGCGAACCAATTACTATCTTATCATATTTAGTTATGTCAGCATCGAAATCAACAAGTTTATCCTTCTTATTGAATGTAGCTTTATAACCGCCAACCATCATCATAAATAATTTATTTTTAGAATATTTATATTTAGTAACTACCTTTCTAACTTAATATCCGTTCTTTTTGAAATACTCGCTTAAAACATCACCATTACCGGATAAACTATAATATATAAATAACTTTTTCATAATATTACTCCTAATTATTTAACATCTTATTAAAAATAGAAATTGTTCGGTAAACTTCTTTACAACTTGGGCAAATAAAATCATCATTATCTTTTCTTCTTTTATGTAGTGGTATTAAATAATCCTTATTGCATTTAGGGCATATTACTTTTTCACCACTCCATAATTTTTTTAATGTATTTCTATCCATATTAACATCTTCCTATCATAACTAATTTAATTATAACATATATGTATTTATTATTAATATTAAATCAATAATTATATGCTATAATAATGAGCATAAAAATTATTGATTCTTTTATGAGGTGAAAAAATGGATACAAATAAAAAATTTAGTTTAAAAAACAGATTTAAATATTGGTTTGATAATAAAATGACAAAAGGTTCTTTGGGATTTATTAGGATATTGATTATAGCATCCGTAATATTTGCTGCTTTAATGGCTGGTTTAATAATTCTTTTACATTTCAATGAAGATGGAGAAATTGCATCGATATTTTGGGATACTATTGCTACTATTATCAATGCTTGGATGCCTTCCTTTGAAGATGGAAGCCCAGGATACGTTATAATGATGGCTATCGTTGCAATAGCAGGAGTGCTTTTTACAAGTGTATTAATAGGTATTATTACAAGTGCTATCGAAGAAAAAATAGATAGTCTAAAGAAAGGTAATTCAATTGTTCTTGAAAAAGGCCATATTGTTGTCCTAGGATTTTATCCAGGAGAATATACTCTACTACGTCAACTTATTTTAGCAGCTTCAGGAAAACCAACCTGCGTAGTTGTGGCAGAAGATATGGATAGAGAGGAAATGGAACAATACATCGATGAAAATCTAGAAAGGCCTAAAAATTTCAGAATCGTTTGTAGAACTGCTGATATCACTGATCCAGTATCACTTGAAATATGTTCGGTTGAAACATGTAAAACGATAATCGTTAGCCCAACCGAAGATATGAGAACTATCAAAACGGTACTAGCTGTCTCTGCTCTACTCGATGAAAAAGGTGTTCCTGAAATAAGCGTAAATGCTATCATCTCAAAAAATGAATATCGATTTCCTCCATCTATTGCTGAAGCCAACAATATTACAACATTAGAAACCAATAGTATCATAGCTAAAATGATTGCTCACTCTTGTACTCAAACAGGTCTATCAGAAACATTTAGAGAAATTTTTGATTTTGAAGGTTCCGAGTTCTACTTGATAGATATTCCAAATATCAGTGGTTTAAGCTATAGTGAATTAATGGCTAGAACAGAAGGAGCTACTCCTGCCGGTATTCTAAGGAATGGTAAAGTAATTATTAATCCTAATCAAAAAACAATGCTTCAAGATAACGACAAAATATTAGTCTTTTCAGAAGAGATTGATTCAGCTAAATTAGAAGATGAAGTTTCTATAGAAACAAAGAATATCAAACTAAAAATGAACGAAGATGAATTACTAACCGATACTGTAATAATCGGTCATAACGAAACTTTACCAATTATACTTCGTGAATTACCAGAAAATGTTTCAAACGTATATATCGGTGAACAAGGTTTGGATAAAGATGAACAAAAAGAATTGGAGCAAATTGCTTCTAAAAGTAATATTAAATTAAATTATTATAAAGGAAATGCTCATTCCGAAAAGAAACTTCTTGAATTAGCAAAAATGGCTAAACATATAGTTATTTTAAATAACCATGACGGAGATCCAGAAGAAGCAGATATGGAAGCTATCTTCCTATTAATGAACCTTCGTGATATTAGAAAAAGATATAATCTTAGTTTTAATATAACTATGGAAATGCAACAGGAACACAATCAGAAACTAGTTGGCCGTGGTGATCATACAGATTTCCTAGTATTATCAAGTATGTCTTCTCTTATATTAGCTCAACTTGCAGAAAGTCCTAACTTAATAAGTGTATTCCGTGAAATACTATCCAATGAAGGAAATGAAATATATCTTAAAAATGCTGGTTTAATTAATATCGAAGGGAAACATACAATTAGAGAATTGAGAATGATTATGTTAAAACATGAATACATTTTCCTAGGCTATATCGATTCAGATAAAATTAGTCACTTCAACCTACCTTTAAACGAAGAAGTAGAACTAACTAAAGAAGATAATCTTATCGTTTTAGGGAAAATATAAAAAGACGAATAATCGTCTTTTTTTCATAAAATAAATTGAATTATTAATCCGGATATAGAACATACAACTAAAGCTATTAATTCACCGATAAAGAAGCCTTTGATATGGAACAAATAATTATGATATTCACTTGTCATATCTTCTGTTCCTTTTATAATAAAATATTTATCATGGCAAAACCATATTATATCTAATACAATAGCATCCCATAAGTTAACTATTGTCCATATAAGAAATCCATATCCAAAACTATCTAGAAATGTTCTATAACCATTTATATATCTTAATACAATACATAATATTGCAATAAATATAAGACAAGCAAATAATTTAATAACTATTTTATTTTCATTAGTAGGTATTTTATCCTTATATTCTTTTAATGATTTAACTCTTTCTATAATCTTAGGAGGATAATTATATATCGTTTTTATAGGATCTCTCGACATTATATAAACCATTATAGTAAATAGGAAACATAATATTATACATTCAATTACAATAACCATATCTATAACCATTCGTTATATTTCTTAATATATATTTTCTTAACTATCTGAGCAATTATTCCGTATAAAGCTACAAATCCAACTAGATATAAATAATATATAGGAGGAAGTAATACAAAATTAAATCCTTGTACAAAACTTAATAACATAGGTACCACTATTGTAGCTACAATAGTTAAGAATGTTAGTATCAATAAAGCATTGCTTGGTCTTGATTTAGTTATATGTTTAGTTCTAATATAGAAAATCATAAAGGTCTCAGATACTATACATTCTATAAACCATGCTGTTTGGAAATAAGATTGCATATCGAATGAGTTATATCCCATCACAAACCAAAATACAATAAACGCTACAACATCGGTAATAGATGAAATAACACCAAATATAACCATGAATTTACTGATAGATTTGATATCCCATTTTTTAACACTCATCAAGAAACTTTCATCGACATTATCATATGGTATACCGATTTGGGATAGTTCTACTATAAAGTCTTGAATTAACATTTGAATTGGTAATAATGGTAAAAATGGTAAGAAAACACTAGCAATTAAAATACTGAATACATCCCCAAAATCCTGACTTAGAGCAAGTTTCATATATTTCAAAATATTTCCATAGACTTTTCTTCCTTCGATAACACCACTATGAATAACTTCCAAATCTTGTTCAAGTAAGATAATATCACTTGATTCTTTAGCAATATCTGTTCCACCATCGACACTTATTCCAACATCTGATGAAGTAAGTGCAGGAGCATCGTTTACACCATCTCCCATATATCCAACTGAATGACCATTCTTACGAAGAATAGAAACTACTCTTTCTTTTTGCATTGGATTCATTCTAGCATAGATATCAACTTCTTCAACAAGTTTTCCCAATTCATAATCATTTAATTTTTCTATATCTTTTCCTGTTACAATTTTACTCTTTATTCCAACTGCATTACATATATTCTGTGTTGCAAAAGCATTATCACCAGTAAGTATTTTTACTCTAACTCCATAATCTCTAAGTTTATTAAGAGTCACCTGTGCCGAAGGCTTAGGAGGATCTAAGAAGGCAATAAGTCCAATCAAAGTGAAGTTTACTTCATCCTCAGTATTGAATTTATCTATACCTTCATACTCAGGTTTAACTGCTAGAGCAATTACTTGCATACCATCTTTAGCTAATTCTTCAGCTTTTTTATTTACTTTAGCAATAATCTCATTATTTATTGGTACTTCCTCTCCATTTACACGAGCCATATCACAAACTTTGACTATTTCTTCTAGAGCACCTTTCCCGATTACTCTATATTTATCATGATGAGTAACAACTATCGAAGAACGCTTTCTCATGTAATCGAACGGTATCTCATCTATTTTTTTGTAATTAGATATATCGACATTATGACTTTTAGCATATTGAATAATTGCTTTATCTACTATATTTTTATAACCAGTACTTAAAAAACTATTTACATATGCACACTTAAGTACATATTCATCATCATTACCATCAACATTGATATATTTTTGTAATTCAATATTATTTTTTGTAAGAGTACCTGTCTTATCAGTACAAAGAATATCCATTGAACCTAAGTTTTGAATTGCTTTAATACTCTTAACTAATGTATTCTTTTTAGCAAGGCTTTTGCTTCCTTTTGTTAAGTTAACATTTACAATCATCGGAAGCATACTTGGCGTTATACCTACCGCTACTGATAATGAAAATAATAATGCTTCATTGATATTTCCTCTAATCATTCCATATATAATGAATACTAGTATACATATCATAACCATGCATTTAATAAGTAGCCCAGTAATATGATTCATTCCTTTATCAAAAGATGTTTCCTCTTTTACTACTTCTTTCTTTTTATTCATATTTCCAATAAATGTATCAAGTCCAGTTTTTATAACTACACCTTTCCCTTGACCACTTATTACATTGCATCCCATTAAACAAATATTGTTAATCTCTATCGGATCTGTAGATTCACTCTCTATATGAATATTCTTTTCCACAGCATCACTCTCACCTGTAAATGAAGACTGATTTATGAATAAGTCTTTGCTTTCAAATAGGTATAAATCTGCTGGAATAACACTTCCTGCACTCAAAGTAATAATATCACCACATACAACCTTTTCTTGCCTTATTTCCTTTTGTTTATTATCTCTTATAACATCAGTAAATATTCTAATTTGTTCTTTAAGTTTTTCATTAAACTTATACGTAGAATAATCCTGAGTAAATCTAATAATTACACTTATTAAAGTAATACCTAATATTATAAATGCACCTATCTTATCGTCTGTTATAAAATCTATTGCTGCTAAAAGAATAAGAATTAATACAAACTTATCTTTAAATGCTTCTAAAATGAAGTAGAATGGTGTTTTTTTCTTTCTATTAGTTGCAATATTTTCACCATATTCTTCTAATCTTTTATTGACTTCATTTTTACTTAATCCCTGTTCTTTTGTATGAAATAGGTTCATTATTTCTTCTTTAGTAAGTTTTGATATGTCTTTATATTCAATTTTATTATTCATATATAACACTTCCTATTGTAAGTATAGCATAGCATATATCCAAGTAAAATAATAAAAAAAAGATGTAGACAAATGCTTTACTATGACTACATCTTTAATAATTAATGTTTTTCTTTTTTTAATACTTTTATTTCTTCATCTATTTCTTGTATTCTATCTAACTTATATTTATTGAACTCGTTAGCAATAATTCCTGAAACTACACCAACTGGAATATTCAAAGGTATATCAACAATACAATTTCTTATAAATACATTTAGTGGGTAGTGATCATGTGTATTAAAAATTGTATTTATAAGTACTGATGTTATAATTGCTCCAAGTACGCCAGCACCAATTGGATCTATAATTCTCCTTTGTAATTTATATTTTTCCTTTTTAAAATTTTCTAGTTTAACATCTAAGTTTGTAACTTCTGACTTATTATCCATAATTATCCCCTTTATATTTTTATTTTTATGAAATTGGTATATGTCTTGTTGGCTGTATATTATATTACAAAATGTATTTTTTATCAACTTATATAATAAAAAAACTAGCAATTTGCTAGTTTCTTTTCTTTCTTTTAATTATCGCTAGTCCTAGTACTGCTACTCCAACAACAAATGTTCCAATAGCAACTGGCATTGTAATTTTACTATCTTTCGGTTCGACAATATCATTTGAAAGATCTTTCTTTATTTCAATTTCTTTTACTAAGATTTTATATTCTTTTGTATTTGATAAATCTTCGGAAGTAACTTTTACAATAATTGTATCTCCATCTTTTAAATTCTCATTTCCAATTACTTCATATTTAGCATTTTCATTAACAAGTTCTATTTTTAAATCTATCTTATCTATGCCTTTATCTATTTCTACGGTATAAGTGCCATCTTCATTTTCTTTTAAATTATTACTTGCTCCTAATTTCTTTATTTCTGCACTCTTCTTAGTTTCATCTTGGGATAATTCTTTAAAAATATCAATCGTATATACATTTATACTTTCGTTTTCTGCTTTTACTTTAATTAAGATCTTATTATTTCCTGGATTCAAAGTAACTGTTCTATTTCCAAAGCCATTTTCATAGTTTGATTTAGGATCAGTTAATTCACTTTTTATAACGACTTCATTAACATCTTTATTCACATTTACTTGATAATTTGTTTTATTCGGATCAAAACTAATATCTCCGGTAGATAAATTTAGACTTTTTAATGTATTAATCTTACTTCTATTATCTTCTCGATTAATTACGATTTTATAGGTATTAACACTTTCATTTTCTGCCTTTACTTTAACTAATACTTCATTAGCTCCATATTTTAAATTAACCGTTCTATTTCCAAAACCATTTTCATAACTTGATTTAGAATCAGTTAATTCACTACTAATAGTTACAGATGTAACATCACTTTTAACATTTACTGAATAATTATTTGTAGCAGGTTTAAAATTAATACTTCCTGTTGATAATGATAATTTACTTAATGTGTTCACTTTACTTCTATCATCTATTCTATCTACTATTACTTTGTATTCTTTTATATTTCCTTTTTCTGCTTTTACTTTAACAATTATTTCGTTCTTACCATATTTAAGATTTACTGTTCTATTTCCAAAACCATTTTCATAACTTGCTTTAGAATCGGTCAATGTACTAGATACTACAACACTTGTAACATTTCCTGGTACTGAAGTATTATATGATGTAGTTTCTTTTTTAAAGTTTATTTCAGCAGGTCTTACTGATAATGTTTCCAATGTATCGACAGTACTTCTATTATCGACATTATTAATATTGATTGTATATGTTACATTATCTCTAGCATCGGTAGGATTAATACATTTAACCGTGAAAGTATTAACTCCTTCTTTTACAGTAACCTCACCTAATCCTCTTACTACTCCATTAGGATCCAAATATGTTCCTTGAATATTTACTTTGCTCTTATTATTTACCGTAACATCATATGTATAATTGTTGGTATTAAAATTAGGTACACTAGTATTATCGATTGTTAAAGATGTTAATCCTACTGGTCTATCTACTCCAGTATAATTAATTTCTATATTTCCTAAATTGATATTATCACCATATACATTAGTTACTATTCCATTCTTTACACCGAAATAACTATTGCTTACCTTTACTTCAGAAAATGATATTTTACGTGCACCCTTATGTGGTACCATATGAAGTTTTCCTATAGTAGTTCTACCTACAAATGGTCTTAAAATACTACGAGATAATTGATAATTATAAATTCCATTAATATTAGCATAGCTATGTCCCTCATAATCCGATTTATTGTAAGTAACTTCTCCATCTAATGAATTAAAAACTACCGTATTAAAATATGCATTATTTATATTTAAAATTAAAGAACATTCAATCCCTATATTTATATAATAGTTAGGACATTCAACTTCTAAAGTTGCACTTTTATTTCCACTTGAAGGAACGCTACCATTAATAGCAATAGTAGGAGTATATGTATCCGATTCATTAACCTTAGTACTTCCATTTGATAGATTAATGTTAGTAATATTTATTGGATAATTCATAGATAAAAATTTGCTAGGAGCCGTTAGTTTAAATCTAAAAATAGAATCTCCATTTTTGAAATTACCACTTATGCTAGTAGAAAGACTACTATCCGAAGAAATACCATTTAATCCACTTAATACGTCAAGTTTTAGTGCTTCCGAATTCATAGCAAATCCACCCCTAGTTATTTTTTCTTCATCAGTATTAAGAATCAAACTGCATATAGTAGATTGTCCCTCGCCAATACTTGCCTTATCGCATTCCATCGATAAAGATGTATTAGCATATGCAATATCTATCATAGAAAAGAAAATGATAGCATATACAATAATCAAAAAAATTTTTTTCATACTATTCACCTACTATTATTGTATTATCTATATAGCAAATATTTGCTAATAGTATTCAATTTTTAGTCAATTTGTCACAAATTATACATATTAATTAACTATTATCTTCTAATCTTTATAGTATCATCTTCGTTTAATTCACCAATTAGTAAAGAAGATTTAGGATTATGATTAGAAAAATTAATATTAACTTGTCTTTCATCAAAATTAGCATAACAATATTTACAAAAATGCTTGCATGAATTATAAACACCAATATCTACCATCTCAACACAATGACATGGGACGTTTTTTCTTGCTTTCCATTCTTTTAATTTCTTCCCTGTTAGTTTATAGGCTAATTCTTTAGACATACATTCATCTTGAATAAAACCATACTCTATTAAATTTCTATCTTCGGCACATGTATGAACTACCATATTATGTTTTTTTGCACTTTCACTAAATGATTTTCCAATAATCATATAATCATTTTCAGTTAATTTTCTATAATTTAATACCCGATAATTATTTCTAACATTCTTATACTCATCGATAAAAGATATCAACATTTTACTAATATACCCATCTAATAATTCACATAATTTATTAAATGCTTTAACATGATATTCTAAAGTATATTCATCGTTTATAAAAACTGGATCATATCTAATTACAATATTATCTTTGCCTATTATATTTGAAATCTTTTTAATTGCTTCAATAATGTCTTTTTTAGATGGTACATTAGGTTCTATATTCTTTTTGTACGCTGTTAAAGTAACATGAAAATATATTTTTTTGTCGATATCTTTCAATTTATCTACTATAGGAATAGGATTTTTAGTACAAAAAAATATTAAATCGACATCATCCATCATTATTCTACTTACCATTTTAGGATTGAATGGATTTCTAACGTCGAAAAAACCTTCTTCAATTCTATTCATCAACCATTCTGAATAGAATGCAACAATATCTGTTCTTCCACTTACATTTAGTATCACTTTATCACCACCTACATAATATTATAACAAAAAAGCAGATATTTAATTATCTGCTCATAAGAATCATTTAAAACTTAACTGTTTTTAATACTTTACTTTCAAACTCTTTAATATCATATTTAGAAACATAATTAAGTACATATAAATCACTATCTTTATTTATAAAGTAGAAATGAATAGTTCCACCATCATCTCTTGGCTGTACATATAATTTATAACTTATATTATCTGTTTTTCCATCTTCAAAAGTAATATCGTTATTAAGTCCTAAATCTTTTAAGGCATAATTTATATCCTTATTTTGATAGTAGAATATCCTAAAGAATAACAAATTTGTAGAATCTTCTTGATAATAATTATATTGTATATACTTATCCATATTTGCTTCTTTAAAATCTTTTGAAATCGTATATTTTATTTCTTTAAATGCACTTTCATTATCTAAATGAAACTCAATATTATTTATCTTAAATAAAGATTCATCGACTTCTACTTTCTCTTCTTTCTTATTATTATCATTATCATCCTTAACTTCATTTTTCGTTTCAATTCCACAACCAGTTAATGAAATAATAGTAACTATTGCCAACATAATTAATAATATTTTCTTCTTCATATGTTTTTGATTCCTCCTATTTACAATTATATCATTTTTTATCCTTATTAGAATCTTCCATTGAAATATTTACTTTAATATTATTTTGATTCATAAATTACTTTAACTTTCAATGAATCCTTATTTTTTTTACCTATACCATTTATCACATAATAGGAGTTTTCATCATTTGAAGATAACTCTATAGACTCATTTTTTTCTATTTTTTGTTTATTGGTTTTTACATTATTTTCCATCAGTTCTACTTGCAAATAATCTATTCTATTGGGTATATATAAATCTACCATAGTTTTATCTTTATCTATAATTATATAGTACATATCTTTATAATGCATAATAGAGTAATTATTATTCTTAGTTAACTTCATATTATATCCATTAATAATTATATTTACTAATCCTATTAATAATACTGCAATAATAGCAAGTACTCTTACTATTTTGTTTTTAGTAATAATAGCAATACATTTTATATTACCGATATTATCCATTGTTTCCAATAAGCCAACAAATGTATATCTTCTTGCTCTATATTTTTCCTTCCTTGAATATTTATTACCACAATAGATACAATAATTAGCATCCAATATGTTTTCATTATTACATTTATTACAAACCATTGTTTTCATAATGAATCCTACTCCTTTCCGTATTCTGGAATTGGTAAATCACATATTACTTTTCCATTATCATCTAAACATGTATCTATAATTTTATAGTATTCATTATTACTCATATTTGCAAAATTACCATCATTACTATCGAATATATATCTTACAACTCTACTATAATTATCTGGTAAAAAAGCATACTCAGAAAGGATATAAACATTTCCATCTATCTTGATTGTTTCTATAATCTCCATTAAAGTAAAACCACTTTCAATACTACAATCATTTTTAAGGCAATAATTTAACTCTAAATAATATGATTTTATATCGAAATTATCGTTATGAATAGTACTAGGCTCACTATAATCCAAATCAGCAAATCTACCAATAAAATCTTGCTTATTAATAGTTATTCCATCCTCTTTCTTTATATGATCAAAAAATTTATCATTATATATAACAAAATCATGCTTTATTTTATTGAAATATTTTTTGTTTGCTCTATCTAGTGGAATCATTGACATTTGTTCAGAAGTTAAATGGTTATTAGCAATCAAATTATTTGCACCTACTAAATCTTTATTCTTAACATATTCTATAAACAAATCTACTATTTCATCACTAGAAAGGCCAGTTCCTGAATAAGAAGTATCATTTTTAGCATAATTAAAAATTGGTTCTTCATTTAATTCAGTAATATAATTATTTGATATTGCATTTGTTACAACAATAGCAATAGTAGATACTATAGATATAGATAATACAAATCCAAATAGATTTGTTTTTATATAATTAAAAATACAGTTAAATAAAGAATCATCAATATCACCTTTACATTTATCTATAACATAATTTCTAAATAGATGAGATTTAGGATTTAGTTCTCTTTTACATTTTGTATTTTTACATTTTTTATCTTTAGTATCATTTTCTTCTCCACAAAAAGCACAGTATATTTTACTCATTTTCGACACCCTTTCTAAACAAAAATAGTTAAAAACATAATAAATTATACATTAATAAGCATAAACTATTATTATGCTCAGTTATCAATAATTATACCACAATTCTTTCCTATAAATCAGGTAAAATAAAGGCGTCATATATTGACGCCATAAGAATCTATTATTCAATTTATAATTACTTTAATACAATTACCATTTTATTTACACATTCCACCGTTTGCTTTGTAATAGTTTTCAAGTGATTCTCTAATAGTATCCTTGCTCGTATAATCAATACTTGATAAAGGTATTTTATCATCTTCATCCATTCCTAATGAAAATTCATCTTCTTCTTGATAAATTTGATAAATATAATTCTTTTCATTAATCGAACAAGTAATGGTCAATACTGGATCTTTAGATTTTTCTTCTTTCCAATCAGTTGCAATAATTAAATAATGAAATGCAACTATTAAGCATATTATGCTTGGTGTAAAAAATATTAATTTTAATTTCTTTATTTTTAAATCTATAAATTTATAAGCCAAAATATTGGCAATTACTAAAGGAATTAATCCTAAAGTTAAAACAAAACCACTACTATCCCAGGAATAAGAGGCAAGCATTGCATTTGGATTACGAATACTCATATCATGAATTATATACGGGATCATAAAATATATTAAGCATCCTATTCCAATAATATTTATTACAATAATTAATATTTGAAAAAATTTATAATTTTTTTTCATAAGCATTAGTACCACTCTATTATAATTAATTCATTATAATCCATTGATTGCGTTGATAATTTAACCTTTTTATTTTTTTCTATAACAAATTCTTTTTCTTTAGATTTAAGATCTATTTTATCATCTTGTACTTTGGTTAATCCATAATCTGATGCAGTTACTACAATGTTATCTTTATATATATTCTTTATTTTAAAAATATATTCCTTATCCGATATAAAACATGAAAAGTTGTTTCCTTTCTTTAGAGTGATACGGAAAGTATTATCAGTATTACATTTTATATCTACACTTTTATATTTTGAAACTGGTCTTATGATACATTCATTTTTATTGATAGCTATTTCATATGATTCATATCGAATTATTTCAGTATCATTATTTTGAAATATATACCATGCTCCTCTTCTCCAGTCATCTATTGAAACTAATTTTTTATCTAAAGCATCTTTTAAAGGAATTCTTTTTTCATTAAATGTTTCATAATTTAGTTCTTCAGTTCTTAGATTTTCTACATATATATCATATCCATCTAGTTTTCCAATAAATTCTTTCTCTCTATCTTGATCAATATATACGTGTAAAATATTACTTATTCCTTTATAATTGTACTGCGTAAAAAAAGCATATACTATAATACCGATTATGCAAATTACAAGAATAACATATAAAATTATTGGAAGTATTATCCATTTATACCTTTTTTGTTTCTTTGAAATATCTTTAACCATCTTATTATCCTCCTTTAATAATATATCTAGTGATATCTTAAAATCATCACTGATTTTTACAAGGGTTCCTAAATCTGGATAACTTTTCCCATTTTCCCAATTTGAAATTGTTTGTCTTGTAACAAAATATTTTTTTGCAAGATCATCTTGAGTAAGATTATTTTCTTTTCTTATCTTTATTATTTTTTTGCCAATTTCCATTTTTGCTCCCTTCATAAAAAATTTTATTATTAGATTAATAAAATGTCTAGCAAAGTATTTTTGCTTTCAATATTAATTATGAGCAAACATAATTTGCATACAATAAATATGATGATATTATATCATATTTTTAACAATCTATTATTAATAAGACAACCTATATTCATTTTACTTTTCAAACAAATAAAGGCACCTTAATTTGGTGCCACGATAATTTAACTTATTCAAAAATGCTAAAATCCTTTTAGTAAACTTTTGCCTCAACTACATCATAAATAATACATTTATTTCCTTCTAATCTAGTATTATCACCTTCACAATAGTAACCTTCTATTTTCTCTTTTATATCACTTAAATCTATACATCTACTATCATCAACTTTAATAGTTCCATTTTTACATTTAATTTCTACTCTTGGTGGCTCTTTATATGTAATTGTACACTCATCACCTTCTAATATGTAATCTCCATCACCACATGAATATGAAAAATCACTATTTTCTTTTTCACTATAACAATGTGTATCATTATCTAAAAGTGAACCATCGGCATTCGATTTTATCTGTCCATTTGGACATTTCCATTCAGCCATATAATAATCATTTCGTGTATTAACACATTTACCATTTAAAAGCATATCTCCATTTAAACATCCACCATTTATAGATGGTTTAGTTGCTAAACATTTATGATTATAAAGTGTTCTTCCAGGATCTCTACAAAATTCAGACGCTTCTCCAACAACGATTTTTTCTAAGCATTTATCTCCTCTAAGTTCACCCTTATTACACTTTTTTTCTGCTTTATGTGTTTCAGTATTTACACAATCATTCTCAACTAAATTGAACCCTTCTCTACATATAAATTGCTCACTTTCTATAGCTCTTGTTTCTTTATGACATGCTCCATTATATTCTACGTAGTCATCTGGACATACAGAACCTTTTAAGGCATCTATTATTTCTTTTTCTTTAAAGCACGATTTATTATCAAGTGTATAACCTTTGTCACAATACATTTTTGTTTCTTTTATCTCTTTTAATTCATTTACTGGTTTATCGGTTAAATCCTCTAAATTAACATGCTCATTTTCTTTTACTATAGACTTAATATATGATACTTTTGCAGCACTTACATTATATTTTTTTGCAAGTTCTTCATCATCATTCGTAATTTTATCAACTATTATAATATCAGAAACTATCCTTTTTTCTTTAAAAGTATTAGTTAATTTTTCTTCTAATATTCTATTAGATATATTTCCATTAGTATATAAAATCACCTCTAATAATTCTTCTTCATTAGCATATCCCTTGTTAATAAGTTTATCCGTAATGTTGCCTAAAAATTCATCTATAGATTTACCTTTTAAATTATCATTAATAATTTCTTTGGCATCATTATTCAAGGCTATAATATTAACTACTTTTTCTTGATTGTTTAGATCAATTTCAATACTTGGATTTATGTCCAATGTAATTGTAGAAACAATTTTATTATTAATATTATTAAATATAATAACACTTACAACTACCATAGTTAAAACTAATATACCTGCTACTAGTGAAATAATAACTTTCTTATTCATAAGACCATCTCCTATATTAAATATATCATAAAGAAACCAGCTTACACTAGTTTCTTTTCATAATTATATTTCATAAGAAATTCGAACTAATAGAAAGTACCTGGAAGTTTTAAAGAATACAATACTCGTTTTATTATAATAATTTTTATATAGTATTGCATTCGAGAAAAATTTAAAATATATGAAGTATCACATATATTCATTTTAGAAAAGTCAATAATAATAAGTTATATGTTGGCATTTTCGCCATGTGTTTTATGATTAAAATAAAGATATCTGTTCATTACTTTTTATTTCTTTCTTATATGAATTAATAATATCTTTCATATCATATAATATGCCATACCTATCACATTCTTCTGTGAATACTTTATATAATAATTTATAATTTGGAACAGCACAGTTATATCGTTCTCCATAATAATTCATATATTTTTCTTTTAATCCTTTAAAATGCTGATCTAATTTTTCATAATAATAATCTCTTTGATTTTCTCTTAGAGTCATTCCCATATATGTGTAAATAAACTTAGCTCCACTATCATGAGCTAGTTTTACTAATTTCTTAATATCCTCTTCATTATCCGTTATAAAGGGTAGAACTGGATTCATCATTATTCCTGTAAATATTCCATTATCTGATAATTTCTTTATTGCTTCAAATCTTTTAGAAGATACACATACGTGAGGTTCAATAATTTTAGATAATTCATCATTAGGCGTTGTAATTGTAAACTTGATAATTACATTATTTTTTGAATTTATTTCTTTAAGCAAATCTAAATCTCTTAATATCAAGTCACTCTTCGTATCGATAGATACTCCAAAATTATATTTAGATAATATTTTTAAGGCTCCTCTTGTTTGTTCATGTTGTAATTCAAGAGGATTATAAGTGTCAGACATTGATCCAATCCCTACTACACCATGGTCTTTTTTCCTTGATAATTCATTCTCTAATATTGTGAGAGCATTTTCTTTTCCTTTAGGAATATCAAAATTATCTATGTGATAGCAATTACTTCTACTATCACAATAAATACAACCATGAGAACAACCTCTATAAAGATTCATATTATAATCTACTCCATACCAATCGTTTCCATACTTAACTTTTGATAGTATAGTTTTTACTTTTATAAATTCCACTTTTATATCACCACTATATGTAATTATAACACAGGTTTAAATCATATATTTTTATGAAAAATTATTATTTCGTTTTATGATATTTTAATCTTACTATACCTTTTCTAATTATTATCTTATATACCAACCAAATAATACCTTCAATAACCATAAATCCTATTATTAATCTTATAAACACTCTAATCGTAGGAATATCACCAAAATGATACCAACTTAACATTTCAAAGGAGAAGAATGTAATTACTAATGAAATAATTGAAGTTATTATTTTATCTTTATGATTTAATAATATTTTATGCTTATCCATCACTAATGCATAAATAATAGACATTCCTAAAACATTTAAAATTATATCATCTATATCAAATACTCCTGCATGGCTTATAAGTTGAATTATCTCAATTAATAATGATAACGATATATCAACAATTAAACTAACTTTAAAATTTTTTATATCAAATATTTTCATTATTAAAAATTGAACAGGCATTAATATTATAATATTACCTAATATATTTATAATCGTATTATAAGCACTAGGAAATGCCCAATAACCAAATATAGTTTTAAATGGAATTAAATTGTAAGTATGATACCAATTTATAATTCTTCCAAATATTGTTAAATTAAAAAACATTATTATATAAATGACCAATGCTATTATATAAGATACTTTATTCATTCTCTTACGATCTTCCATCGTATCATAATAATGATTAGCTATAAGTCTATTTGTAAAAAATACTGAAGCAATAAAGAAAAAATTATACACTAATTCAACCATATATGTAGGATGAGTAGTTCCTCCAGTATTATATTCCACTTTTAAATACCACAAATACAATATAAGAATAATTACATATAGAATAGTAGCAATGGGAATAATAAATTTATTCTTTTTCGCTTTGGATACATCGATATAATTTACTATCTCTTTAATACTATTGTCTTCTTTTTTATCTTCTTTTCCTTTCAATAATTCTGAAACAGAAACATCTAGTTCTTTAGAAAGTGGAACTAACAAAGAAATATCTGGAGTTCCTCTACCTGTTTCCCATCTTGAAATAGCCTTCTCTGTGACATTAATTTTATTTGCAAGTTCTTCTTGGGTTAACCCTTTTTCCTTCCTTTTAATCTTAATTAGGTTCGATATTTTTTCAATATCCATAATTATCCCTTCTTTCATCAAAAATTATATAGATATCATAAAAATATAACAACCTATGAATCGTAGGATTTATATTATTTGCATTATTACAATTAAATATACATCATAAAAAAATCTTTTTAGTTCGTAATATCTTAATATTCCGATACATATTACAATTCTATTTTTACTAATACACCATTTACTTCTTTGTTAAATTTTTTCCAAGTTTGATGTTCTATTATTTTAAATCCTACAGATTCAAAAACTTTTAATGTATTATCACGATCTATTTCAAAATTATCATATAAAGATTTAATATTATTTTTTCTTGCTTCTTCACATAATAATTTTAATCCTTCTTTAGAATAGCCGTGGCCTCTATATTTATCCTCAATTAAAATACCACACTCATATCTATTATCATTTTTATTATAATGATAATTAACATAACCTACAAACTGATTTAAATCATTATCTTTAATATAAGCAAAAAACTTATTTTCGTTAATTCTTTTATCAAATGTTTCCTTCCATTTTTCTTTTGGGAAATCTATACAACCAGTATCATAATGATATCCGTAATAACTTACATCATATCCTGCGTTATAACTCATAGTTTTAGCATCAGATTGTAATTTTTCTTCATACCAGTAATCTTCTAATTTTGGTATATACAAACTTAGCATAAATATCACTCCTATAATTTATTATACAACACAAAAAACTTTACATTTTTTATTATTATATTAACTCTTATTCATTTTTTATTGAATCAAAAATATTATCTCATTTCAAAATTTATTGTAGCTTTATTTTTAACACAAGTTATAGTTGCAATACTTCCTATTAATATAGGTAGACATTGTGGTTTATGAGATAAATCTGCATCATAAATTACTGGTATCTTTAATTCTCCTAGGATACTATCTTCTAAGCATTTCTTGACATCATAACCAGTGCATGATGATTCCACTCCAAATCTTCCAAATATAACACCCTTGCAATATTTAAAATAATCAAACTCATTCATCTTCCATAATGTACGAATTGTTTCTTCCATAGACAATTCACAATTATCAAAAAACCAAATAATACCATCTTCCTTATATTTTTCATTAAATTCTTTCATACCATCGTATTTAGTACCAGAAAGTTCAGATATAATATCAAAGCACCCTCCAATAATTCTTCCTTTAATATTTGTATCTTTATCATCTAAAGTTTTCCACTTTACTCTTTTTCTTAAATTTAATGGTTCCAATCCAGTAACAGTTTTAGGCCTTTCTCCTTCATATAAAGAATAGCTTTTAAAATCAAATTTGTTACCTTTGATTAAATCTAAAAAATCATAATGACTTTTACTAAACTTTTCTACTCCAAAAGATCCAAAGTTATTTCCATAAATAGTAGCAATATCATACTTTGTAGTTATAGGAAATAATAATCCTGTAGGATCAGAAAAACCAGCAACAAATTTTGGATTATTTTTTATTAAGTCAAACTCTACATATGGTAAACATTCTACCAAAAATTCTCCACCACTAGCACACAAAATTAAATCTATATTATTATCTAGTAACATTTCATTTAATTCTTTACCTCTAGTTTTCGCATCACTACTTCTAGCCATAATAGAATTATATAAATTCTTTGATAGTTTTAATTTGTACCCTTCGTTTTCAAAATATTTAACTGCATGTTTATATTTATTAACTTTTTTAGCATCCTTTGCTGCATTTGATGGAGCAGGAACTCCAATAGTACCATTTTCTTTTAAAAATTGAGGATATAACATATAATCACTTCCCATAATTATTATAACAAAAAAACTAGCTTACGCTAGTTTCTTTTCATAATGGTATCCCGGAAGGGATTAGAACTCTTCACCTAAAATCTTAGAAGAGTTTTATAATGATATTATATATTAATATATTTACTAAGCCAGTTTATTAACTCTTCTTCACTTTTTATTGAGTAAATATTTGAACTAATGGATGCATATAGTTTCCCTTTGTTGACAATTGCAACAGATCCATAATCAAAATCACTTAGGTCTAGTTTTGACTCTTCAAGTGTAGTATCACCATCATATCCAAAACTACCCAATTCAATATATGAATAATTATTTTGTTTTAAAATTTTCATAGCACCACTTAAAACTGGATATGGTCTTGCTTCGCATTCTTTATTATTAATTAGAATAATAAAAGATTTTTTTTCGTCTAAAAGTTTATTAAAAATGGTTAATCTCATGTTCTTATATTGTAAAAATTGTTCTTCATACTTCTTATATTCTTCTTCCCACAAATCATTTATAACATAACCTTCTCCACCAAGAGAAGAATCCCAATATTCATTTGGTATATAATTGCCATAAGTATCTTTTTTCAAATCTGTCTTTTCAGAAAACTCTTTACTAAGATTAAACAAACTATAAGATGACATTTCATCACTTTCTTTTGAAACATCATCCACTTCAATACGCGTACTTATTGTCTTTTTATTAATGGTTAATTTACACGTAACTGATTTATTACCATCTATAGATTCTGCTTTTATTGTAGTTTTACCGTTTCCTATTGCTTTAACCAAACCAGTATCTGTTACTACAGCTATATTATTATCATCACTTGACCATTTAATATCCTTATTAGTCGCATTATTTGGAAGGACAATTACATTTAACTGAAAAGAAGTACCTTCTTCTAATACTAAATTAGAAGTACTAATCTTTAATTCACTAACATTAATTATTGGGCTTTTATAATTTGAAGTCTTTGTTAATTTGTCAAAATCTATATCGTGATATGGTACTTTTTCAAAATCATATGATATAACTCCATCTATTTCTTTTTTTACATTTACATTATGTTTCCCTTTATAGTACCAATAGCCACCAGTATTATAAATTTTGTTTTCATCCCATCCTAAGGATACTAAAAAGTTTTTTGTCATACCAGCATAACCACCACCGCCACACATTAAAAAGATTACTTTATCTTTTGGAAAGATTTTTTCAATAATACTCATAGACTCTTCATAATTAGCTATATAAGTTCCATTATCATCATAAAATAATGTTTGTCCAGTATACGTTTCCCCAACCACTTCTGGCAACCCTTTAACAGGAATTATGTATGGTAAAGGTATTACTTCAAATCCATCAATATAACCAGATAAGAAACGATCTCCACCTATTGCTTCATAATTCCCTGGATCTTCCAACATTCTCATATCTCTATAAACTGAATCTTCTCTATATAAATATTCATCAATAGTTTTTTCATTTATATTTTTATCTATCCCAAGTTCCCCTCTTGCACCACTTGTAATTTCTGGTTTTGGTAATTCTTTTAACTTTTTTTCCTCTTCAGTAGTTGTAGCTCTATTATTAGTAATTAATAGAATAATCCCAGTAGTTAATAATGCTACTCCTATTATAATTGCTACTATTATGACTAGTTTTTTCTTATTCATAGTACTCTCCCTTTACTTTAATCATATAAATCTTATCATAATACAAAGGTTTATTCAATTCTACGGAACTAGTTTTTCTCAAGTTTACTACTAGTTAAATATATTTAATTATAAAAAAAAACTAGCTTTTGCTAGTTCCTTTCCTAATTGTGTCCTGGAAGAGATTCGAACTCTTGACCGACGCCTTAGAAGTTTTTCGGTATTATTATTGCTAAATTCATTTTAGACTTATTTTATTGGTGTTTTAGATGTTCTACCACCTAATATAATTAAAAGGCGCCGTAAATTGGTGCCATTGTTAAAACTTTTAAATAACTATAACTGGACGGAGTCCATACCCGTAATCTCAAAATAATATGATCATTTTTATTTTTTTGTTATTGTCGCATTTGGATATAATATTTTTGCATTATCATATGCTTCATCAAATGTCTTATCATAAAATTCATTATTTGTTCCTGTACGTTTATAAGTAACAACATTTCCATCTTGTTTATAATCCTCTATATAAGTTTTACCTTCCATATCTATACCATAAACAATAGCATTACTCTCTTTCAAAAATTCTAATCTATAGTTTTCTGAAACACATTTCCCATCTTTAAATTCTAATGTTATATCATAATTTGTTATAGCTTCCCATCTTGTATCTTTATCTACATTTGAGATAACAATACTTTTATATTGTTGTTTTTCTTTTTCTAATTCCTTATTATTACCACAACCAGTTATAGTTAATAATCCTATGATTATTACTAAATACAATAATATTTTTTTCACAAAAATCCTCCTCACTTTAATAAAGATTATTAACAATTTTATTATATTATATTTTTTTCAAAACTATTTCATAGTTTTTCTACTATATATTCCGTCCACATAATTACGAACGTATATCTTCCGTTTTAATTATAATGATTGGTCTAAAATTATTGTGAGTAAGATTAAACAATGTAAAATCTGTAGTTCCAGCCCCAGTTACCCACAATGGAGATGCATAATTAATAACCACTCCTGTCCAATAACCACCATTTCCTTTAGCAGCGTTTGCTCCATACTCATTTGCATTTCTTAATGTACTTAACTCACTTAAACTAATTAAACGACCTGTAACTTCAACGCCTGCTATATTAGCAATTTTATTAGCATAAGCATTTACATATGGATACATATTATTATTACTATCATAAACATATGCACTATATCCTGTACCATAAGTTTCAATTAATCCACTACTAGAAGTAGTACAATGAATAGAATTATCTGCTTTACATTTATCCCAATATCCAGTATTAGAAAAAGAAATTGATTTACCTCCAGGTACTTGTGAATTGATATTATAGTCAACATTTTGTTTTACTAATAGCTTTGTTTCAATAGAATCACTAGAAATAATATAAAAATATTCGCTACCAATTTTTACTTCATCTCCTGTAGTTATTGAATTAGCATTTTGTCTCATCACAAATTCTAACGTTAAATAGTTTTTAATTATTTCTTCACCAGTTACACTATTAATTAATTTAGTTGCTTCACTAGCTGTATTTTTTTCCTCACATTCACTATCAAATTCAACTATATTTTTTCTTCCATCCATTCCTATTAAAGGTTTTATATCATTTGAAGATACCCCCGATTCAATTAAATCAATATTTAATTTATCAGTAGAAGTCGGAATTTTTATTCCCATATTCTGGTTATCTGTACTCATCCAAAAGTAATTAAAAGAATCATTATTGTAGGTTACTAAAATATATGCTGGAGCAAACTTACCTCCATATGGAGAATCTCCTCCTGACTCTAATGCAACACAAGTGCTTGGAATATAATATGTTGTATCCGTATCATATACATCTAAAGATCCACTATTAACTAAATTGGTTGCACCTTTTAAAAATTGTTTAGCAGTATCTATATATGCTTCTTTTCTTGAATTATTAATATAATTAGTAACACTTGGAATTGCGACAAGCATTAATACTCCTAGAATTATTATTACTGCTAAAAGTTCTATCAAAGTAAATCCATATTTCTTCATATAATCACCTACTATACATTTCAATTATATAATAATTATGCACATTATTAAACAAAAACACTAGCTTTCACTAGTTTCTTTTCATAATGGTGTCCCGGAAGGGATTTGAACTCTTGACCGACGCCTTAGAAGTTTTTC
>JAEEGL015105399.1_pt1 | contig 110589 bp, 97 predicted proteins | sample 9134231 | NCBI WGS metagenome assembly JAEEGL01 (sample SAMN16246548, study PRJNA631951) | gut metagenome | biome: gut microbiome; feature: rumen; material: fiber-attached | host: Bos | place: Iran: Karaj | collected 2018-10
AAATTTTTTTGATCTTCATACCTAAATTCTTCAAAGGTTTTTTTGATCTTGTCGGATTTATAATGTGTTTGCGTCCATTTTTCTGTTCTATTTTAGCTTCTGTTTGCATCTCTGTTTCAATGTGCTTTTGAGCAAGATCCTTGATATGGTGACGCAAAAGATTTAGATGACCATGTTTATCACAAAATACGTGGCATTTGAATTTTCCTGACGAAGAATATAATGCAATTAATCTTCTTCCATCGGGATATGCTACTAATAAACCATATTTACAATCTTTTTCATTTATGCGTTCTATGGTTTCATCATCAACGCTGTGGATATCGCCGTTAAAAGAATAAAGACCTTCAAGTTTTGTTCCGTCGGCAAGCTCACCTTTAATCAGTTTACCATCACAATTCCATTCAAGCGTTGTTCCTTTCTTTCTGTATTTCTGATCAAACCAACGTTTTATTTCCCCATCATCAAGTGTTGATCCTTCCTTTCTTTGAGGAATATATTCAAACCTTTTGATGCGCTTTCCGTCCGGATGAACATCCCACCTTGTTTCATGACCATCTGCTGTTATTTCTTTATCTATTTTTCCATAAGAATACCAGCGTTTATACTTATTTGGAATATATTCGTATTCTAAGGTTCCGTTAATATCATACTTATGACGTGTACCGTCCTTTAATTTTTCTGCCTCTACCGCTTTTGTTTTTTTTGAATTTAGTGGCGCATAATACCAAAATTCTTCGCCCTCACTTGTTTTTTCATACGACAAATAATCTGCATTCACCCTTTTATCATATCCATAAATTTTTAAGGAACCATCAGAATATTCTTCAAAATAGTCTCCATCAACGTTTGTCCCGCTATTAATTATTTCAGCTTTTTTATCAACCATTTCTGTTGTCCTACAAAATCATAAGATTAGTGTAGCACAATGACGATTATTTGTCAATTTTTTTGTTTATTTCAAAACAGCTATAAAACAGGGTAAATTTATTGTTTTTCCATCAATTTTGCCGCCGCGGCTCTTGCCTCGTCTGAAATTTTTTCACCTGAGATCATGCGCGCAATTTCTTCTTTCTTTTCTTTTGCTGATAATTTTTCAACGATTGTCGTTGTCATCTCGCCTTTTGTTTCTTTTGAAACCTTAAAATGCGTTGTGCTGAATGAGGCCACTTGCGGCGCATGTGTTACCGCCATCACCTGAACCTTTTCGGAAAGCTTATAAAGTCTGTCGCCGACGGCCTCTGCCGTTGCGCCGCCGATGCCGCTGTCTATTTCATCAAAAATCAGCGTTTCCAAACCGCTCTTTTGAGCCAAATTGACTTTTAAGGCAAGCATAAACCTTGCGAGCTCACCGCCTGAGGCAATTTTTGAAAGCGCGCCAAACGGTTGCCCCGCATTCGTTTTTGCCTCAAAATAAATGCTGTCTATTCCAAACTCGCCCCAATTTTCTTCGTTTAGTTTTTCGATATTTACTCTGAATTCGGCCTTGCCCATATTTAAAAACTTCAACTCGTTTTGAACTTTAAGGCTTAAAGTTTCGGCGGCTTTTTTGCGGCTTTCATGCAGTTTTAAGGCCTCTGCCAAATAGCTTTCTTTGATTTCCGCCAATTCTTTTTTGAAAGCCATAATATCATCGCTGTTTTTCTGTAAACCCGCCAGTTTTTGTTTGATGTTTTCCAAAACATCGGGCAAATCGTCAATCGAAACGCCGTGTTTGCGTGCCAACGCTTTTAATGCAAACAGGCGCTCTTCAACGCTGTTGATATCATTTGCATTCAGCGAAATATCTTCCGATGCACTTTCAATTTGAGCGGTTGCTTCATCAAGCTCAACAAGCGCCGAATCGAGCATCGCGGCAATGTTTTGATATTTGTCTTCGGTTATTTTGTTGACCTTATCGATGGCGCTCATCGCATGCCTGATTTGTGCCGCTAACCCTTCGCCGTGAAGCGCCTGATAGGCCCCGTTTAAGTTTTCGAGTAACTTTTCGGCATGCATCATTTCCGTGCGTTTTTTGCTCAATTCCTGTTCTTCGCCTTTGCGCACTTTCATATTTTCAAGCTCATTTTTATAGTGCGTCAGCGTTTCTTCGTCTTTTACCGCGCTTTCATATGAATCAACCGCATCTTTTAATTTTTTTTGAACCGTTTTATATTTTTTAAACAGGGTTTTGACTTTTTCCAACTTGCTTTCATCACCGCCGAAAGCGTCTAAAACATCAATGTGCGTTGACGGGTTTAAAAGACCTTGGTTGTCAAACTGCCCGTGAATCTCGACCAAATAAGCCCCGAGTTCCTTTAAAAGCTTTAAGCTTATCGGCTGGTCGTTTAGAAAAATTTTGCTTTTGCCGTCTTTGCTTAATGTTCGTTTGATGATAATTTCATCATCCGTTTCTATTTCATTTTCTTCGCAAATTTTAAAAAATGCCGACTTTTTATCTTTTAATTCAAATGTTGCCGTCACACAAAGCTTATCTTGTCCTTGCCTGATTAAAGATGTGTCGGCTCTTGATCCTAAAACAAGTCCCAAAGAATCGAGCAAAATTGATTTTCCCGCACCCGTTTCGCCTGAAAAAATTGTCAGTCCTTTTGAAAATTCAAGTTCGAGTTTTTCAATCAAAACAACATTATTAATCAGCAGACGTGTCAGCATTTAATTTCTATTTCATCACTTTCAAAGCTTTTTTAGTCCATTTACCTGACGGATAATTATGTTCCAAAACTTTGAAGGCGCGGTTTGCCTCATTTCCGAGCCCCAAAATCGTATAAATTTCAACTTCGCGGTAAAGCGCTTCTTCAATATGCGCCGTTGTCTGATATTTTTGAACAACCGTATCAAATCTGTTAAGCGCCGACAAATAGTTTTTACCCTTTAAATAATATCGTCCGATATTCATTTCGTGCGCCGCCTCATGATCAAGCGCCAGTTTAATCTTGTTTTGTGCATCAGCGGCATATTCCGTGCCGTCAAAAAGCAAAATCACTTCGTTTAATGCGTCATAAGCCTGTTTGGTGTTGCTTTGGTCTTTTGTCGCCGAACTGATCTGGTCATAATAACAAATTGCCCTTAAATAATAGGCGTATGCAATGTCTTTGTTGCCCGGGTGATATTTGATAAAGCGGTCCAAAGACATCAGCGCATCTTCGTATTTTTCATTTTTATAATAGGCATACGCTCCCATCAATTTCGATTTAACCGCCCATTTTGAATAAGGATGCTCAATTTCAACCTTTTCAAAATATTGAGCCGCCTTATCATAATCTTTCTTGTTTAATCTTCTATAGCCTTTGGTATAAAGCGTCTCTGCCGACAACAGTGATGTATCTTCTTTTTTTGAAGCACACCCGCTCAACATGGCGATGACCAAAAAAGCACTTAAAAATTTTTTCATTTTTTTCACCTTACAAAATTTCGTAATTGTTCTTGTTTTCAAAAAGTTTCTTTAAGATTTCATTGTTGTGAAAGTGTCCCGTTTTACAGGCCTTCACATCGGCGTTGATAAAACAGCCCGAGGTATATAAATCACCCACTAAATCAAGAACTTTATGGTTCACACATTCGTTCTCAACTCTAAACCCTTCTTTGTTTAATATCTTATCACCGTCCAAAACAACGGCGTTTTCCAAACTTCCGCCCTTAATCAACCCGATTGAGCGCAAATAATCAATCTGGTATTTTTCGCAAAATGTTCTTGCCGGTGCAATCCGATTAAAAAAGACTTCCGGCGTAATATCATCTTCGAAAACCTGTCTGCCTACAATTTTTGAAGGAAATTCTATTTCAAAACGCACATGCAGCCCTTCTTTTTTTCTTGGCAAAAGCTCTATAAAATTGCCTTTTTCGTCTTCAAACCGAACGGGTGTTAAAACTTTTAATATTTTTCTTGTTTCTTCCTGCTCTGCAAGTTTTTCTTGTTTCAGTATTTTCAAAAAAACCTCGGCGCTTCCGTCCATAATCGGTAATTCCGGATTTGAACATTTGATATAAGCGTTATCAATGCCTAAAATGTAAAGCGTTGCCATTAAATGCTCAATCGTCGAAACAACCGTCTCGCCTTTTTTTAAGAGCGTGCAGTTTCTTGTATCTTTGACCTCATTATAAAGCGCTTTAATTTCAACTCCGTTTTGAACAAACACAATACCCGTATTTGCAGGGGCCGACATCAAAGTCAAGCAAGACTCCAAACCGCTGTGAAGCCCTATTCCTTTTATTTCGATATTATTTTCAAACGTATGTTGTTTCATCTTTCGCCTTTATTTATAAAAAACTGGTGGCCTGTAAGCCGGGTTTTGTATATGCCATTGCTTTGCAAAGCAAAGATAACACCGATAGCCATTCATCTCACCAAACCGTCGCCGGTTTGCTCTTGCGACCTACCTTTGGACAGAGTGGAAACGCTCCGTCGGGAAATTCCCGATACACCTTATTTGGTCTTACATCAGATAGGGCTTGCCTTGACCCGCTCTATTGCTAGCGCGGCGGTGAGCTCTTACCTCGCCTTTTCAACCTTACCGAAGATAAACTTCGGCGGTTATTTTCTGTGGCGCTTTCCCTCGGATTTCTCCGGCCGGACGTTATCCGGTATCTTGTTTCCATGAAGCCCAGACTTTCCTCACCCTCGGATCTTACTTTCCGCGGCGCGGCTATCCGGCCACCCTTATCAGACTTTACTCAATCTTTTCTTTGATTGCAATCTTTTTTACAAGTTTTGCTTTTGTTAAACATATTTTAATCACTTCACGGCACAATGAAAAAGAATTTAATTTATTTAAGGAGTATACACCTCATGAAAAAATTGTTATTAACGGCTTCTGCCGTTGCCCTTGTAGCTATGTTCAGCAATCCCGCAAACGCTGAATGCGATGGTATTTACGGCGCACTCCGCGGCGGTATTGTTAAACACAACGCTTCAAAACTTCAAGGTAACTTGGAAAAAGAGCGTTTAATGCTTTCCGGCGCTTTAGGTTACCGCTATGAATATTTCAGAGCAGAACTTGAATATGTATGGCGCAAATACAACAGAGATTTCAATAAAACATTTAATGAAAAATCTATGCTCAAAACATATTCTTATATGTTGAACTTCTATTATGATATTTTGCCCTATAACTGGTGGACACCTTATGTCGGTGCCGGTATCGGTTTGACCAAAACAAGATATATGGACCGCGACTTGTCTCAAATCAGTGCCAACTGGAGCAAAACGAAATTCACATGGTCTTTGGGCGGCGGTTTATCGCTTAAAGTTACCAATCGTTTCAATGTTGACGCCGGCTATCGTTACTACGATTTCGGCAAACCGGGCAACAACGGTTTGAAATACCATGTTAAAGCTCAAGAGCTTTATGCCGGTATTCGTTATGTTTTCTAATTTGAAAACTCTACTTAAAAAGAGAGTCCTCTAAGACTCTCTTTTTCTTTTCTTTTTAGTTTGAGAGGGGGTTATATGGCTTTGAAACTTTTCGGCACGGACGGTATCCGAGGCGTTGCAAACACTTTTCCTATGACGGCGGAATTTGCTTTTCGCCTTGCTCAGGTTTTATCCAAAGAGGTCTGCCAAAATCTTAAACGTGTCGCCATTGCCAAAGACACACGTGTTTCAAGTTATATGCTGGAAGCCGCACTCATCACCGGTTTTACTTCCATGGGCGTTGACGTTGTTAAAATGCGTGTTGTTCCGACTCCTCTGATTACCTCTCAGATTTCCGAACTGAATGTTGACATGGGCGTTATGATTACCGCATCTCATAATCCTTATTTTGATAACGGTATTAAACTGATTGACAGTTTCGGCAACAAATTTTCGGACGAACAGACCTTAAAAATTGAAGACCGCCTCATGTCTGACGAAAAATTCATTCCTTCAAAAGACTCTATCGGCAAAGTTTACAAAGATAAAACATCCGTCCCGAATTATATTGAAAATATTCTTTCAATCGCTCCGACAGATGATTGTTTGAGCGGTTTACGCCTTGTTATTGACTGCGCGAACGGAGCTTTTTCCAAAATCATGCCGCGTGTATTTAAAGATTTAGGCGCCGGCATTATTACTTTATCTGCCGAACCTGACGGCTACAACATCAACAAAGACTGCGGTTCTCAGCACACCGAACATTTAAGCGAGGTTGTTGTTCAAAGCCATGCTCATTTGGGTATTGCAGTTGACGGTGACGGTGATCGTCTCATTGTTGTCGACAACGAAGGCAAAAGAATCGACGGTGACCAAATTATTGCCTTTTTGGCTCTTTATCTTTACAAACACGCCAAACTCAAACAAAATGCCGTTGTCGCGACCATTTGGTCGAATTTGGGTCTTGAAAAATATCTTCATTCCTTAGGCATTAATTTTTATCGCAGCGCCGTCGGCGAGCGTTATGTCATTGAAAAAATGCGCGAAACAGGGGCCTGTCTCGGCGGCGAAGAATCCGGACACATGGTTTTACTTGACCATGCACGCACCGGTGATGCATTGATTGCCGCACTTATTGTTTGCTTAGGGCTGGCCGAAGACAAACGTCGCTCAAGTGAAATTTTCCCGCTTTTTGAAAAATGCCCCTGCAAAATCACGAACATTCGTTTTAACAGCATGGAAGAAGCCGCATCTGTTTTGGGGCTTCAAGAAGTTCAGGATATTATTAAACAGGCTTCTCAAAAAATTGAAAAACAGGGTTCCGTTATCGTTCGAAAATCCGGCACCGAACCTGTTCTTAAAATCCGCGTTGAGGGTGAAGACGAATCCCTTGTTTTCACACTCAATTCCAACATTGTCGAAACCATCCAAAAATTAAAGGAGGCTTAAAATGCTTAAAGGATTATGGACTTTGCTCATTACCGGTGTTTTGTTAAACCCTGTTGTTTTCTTCGGTGCTCTCGGAGGTGTCGCCGTTTATTTTGCGCTTGATTTTGAAAAAATTCAAATGCTCGCTTTTGACTACCATTTTTATCTTTTGTTTTTTGTTCTGTCATCTCTTTATGTTTATATTTTCCGCAAAAGTTACAATGAAGAATACACCAAGACAGATTGGGGCGCAACATTCGGCAATATGATCAAACACTTTTTGCTGATGATTTTTGCCTTTGTAATGGGCATCCTTTCTGCTTCTTATTTCGATTTTTCGGGCTTGAAAAAAGCTCAAACGCCACCTCAGGTCAGTGATTTCAGCGAATATTCCAAATTGCTTGAAATGCAAAATCAATATAAAGAGTGGGAAAACAACTATAACGACCGATTAACAGAAAAAAAATAATTACTTGACAAGTCTTAAAAAAAAGAACTAAATTAGAACATCTGATTCTTTTGGAGTTTTTTTTATGCTGACCGAAAAACAATACAAACTTTTAATGTTTATCAACAAAGTCACCAAAGAAACGGGCTGTTGCCCTTCTTTTGATGAGATGAAAAATGCCATCGGCTTAAAATCAAAGTCCGGCATTCATGCTTTAATATCTGCTTTAGAAGAGCGTGAATTTATCAAAAAATTGCCTCATAAAGCGCGTGCGCTTGAAGTTTTAAGGCTTCCGAAATTCAAACCGGCGGCAATCGTCGAAGAAGAAAAAAAGCGCGAAATTGCTCTGCAAAATTCTGCCGCGCAGATTCCGCTTTACGGCAAAATCGCCGCAGGCACGCCGATTGCGGCCATCGCCAATGAAACCGAAACCATTTCGGTGCCTTTTGAAATGGTTGCCAAGGGGCGTTATTACGCCTTAAACATTGAGGGTGATTCAATGGTTGATGCCGGAATTTTAGACGGTGATACAGCCATTATCAAAAAGGCCGATACAGCCGAAAACGGCGAAATCGTCGTGGCTTTGATTGACAATGAAGAAGCTACCTTAAAAGTCTTGCAAAAGAAAAATAATGAAATTTGGCTTGTTCCTTGTAACAAAGCTTATCAAACGCGCAAATTTGAACCCGGTCGCGTTAAGGTTCAAGGTGTTTTAAGCTCCATTATCCGCAATTATCGTTAAAGGTCAAAATATGCTCAACGTTCTCGTTTTTTCATCAAATCCGTCTTTCAAACAAGATTTATGCTCTCAAATTTTAGCCGACACTCAAGGTTATACTTGCGATGAAAGCATCAAACCGGATATCATTGTTTTGGACGAACAATATGATCTTTTGGATTCTTTAAAGCAAAAATACGAACGCACGCCGATTTTTGTGCTTTTAAAAAAGGGCGATAAAAAATTAGAAGAAACGCCTTTTATCAAATGTCTTTCAAAACCCTTTACTTTAAGCTCTTTTCTTAATCTCGTCCAATCTGCCATTCATTTTATTTTGAATTCCGATGCCGGTGTTTTAACATTTAATTGCTACGAGCTTTCACCGCTCGAAAAAGAGATTAAAAATCTTAAAAACGGGCAAAAGGTTAAATTAACCGAGCGTGAAGTTTCGATGCTGCTTTATTTATATAAAACCAAAGATAAATCCATTAACAAGACCGAATTTTTGCAAGAAGTTTGGGGATATAGCCCCGAAGTGTCCACCCACACGATTGAGACACATATTTACCGTCTGCGCCAAAAGGTTGAAAAAGACAAAAATTGGCCTGATTTAATTTCTACCGAAAACGGCGGCTATCGGCTTATTTTTTAAGCCTATTTTAAGCAATATCCTTTATGCTTTCATAAGCTTTAGAGGAAAAGAATATGCGTATCATTGAAACAACCGAATCGCTTCAAAAGTTTTGTAAAGAACTTCAAACTCAAAAATTCATCACGCTTGACACCGAATTTGTGCGTGAAAAGACATATTTTCCGAAGCTTTGCCTGATACAAGTCGGTTGGCATGATGATGCGGCGATTATTGATCCTCTTTCAAAAGACATTGATTTGAAATCTTTTTTCAAGATTCTGACCAACAAAAAAATCTTAAAAGTTGTTCATTCCGGGCGTCAGGATATCGAAATTTTTTATCACTTGACGGGCAAAACACCAAAACCTTTGTTTGACACACAAATTGCCGCCTCCGTCTGCGGGTTCGGGCGCTGTATCAGTTACGACTCGCTTGTTTATGCCATCACCAAAGTCGAGCTTGATAAGTCAAGCCGTTTAACAGATTGGTCTTTGCGTCCGCTTGATACGAAACAGCTTCAATATGCCTTGCGCGATGTTACTTTTTTAATTCCGTGCTATGAATATCTGTCTCAATATTTGAAAGACCATAAACGCGAAACGTGGATTAAAGATGAAACGGATGCTCTTCTTAATGAAGAATGCTATCAAACGGACCCGGACTGTGCCTGGCAAAAAATCAAACATTCGGCACACAGCACACATTTCTTATCGGCCTTAAAAGAATTGGCGGCTTGGCGTGAGCGCCGTGCCATTGAGCATGATGTTCCGAAGCGCAGTATCTTGAAAGATGAGCTTCTTGTTTCGATTGCTTCATCAAACCCGAAAACAATTGACGAACTAAAACAGGTGCGCAATATTCGTTCCGATGTTTCAAACGGCAAGCTCGGGACTGAAATTTTAGATGTGTTGCAAAAAGCACGTCATCTGCCGATGACTCATGAGCTTAAAAAAATCGATCGCGAAAAAAAGGTTCATATTCCGGGGTCCGCGGCGGCGCTGATGGAACTTTTGCGCCTTGTTCTTAAAATCAAATGCGAACAGGAAGGCGTTATCGAATCCGTTGTCGCCAATGAACAAGATCTTCGCAACATTGCCTGCGGCAATGATGAACACAATCCTCTTCTCGAAGGTTGGCGTTATGAGCTTTTCGGGAAAGATGCCATAGCGTTCCGAAAGGGCATTGCCTCTTTGTCGTATGACACGGTCAAGAAAAAAATCGTCATCAACATCAAAGATAAAAACAAAAAAGAGGATTAGATAATCCCCTTTTTTTTTATAAAAAATTAAATAATATATGCCATCTTAAAGCTATGTATGACTAAAAAAAGGATACTGACATGAAAAAAATTTTGCTCTCTTCTCTCTTTGCTTTTTTGTTAACATTTGATTGCTTCGCATTTGAGCCAAAACCCTTTTTCGGCCTTGATTATATTATCTCAAAGGTAGATACATCGCAGCATAAGCAACTGCATAAAACGATTTTCCCTCAAAAATATACAACTCTTGAAGCCGTCGGCGGCATAAAGCTCTCTCAAGTCTTTGGCGTTGAAGCCTTTTTCCAACAATCTGTTAAAAGAAAGAAACGTTCGGTTATTGAGGGAAACAGTATTGAAGCCAAATTATCTTACCGTGCATTCGGCGCTGATTTAATCGGTTATCTTCCTGTTTCTCAGCATTTTGACCTTCTCGGTTCTTTAGGTTTCGGTTTTTATGATATACACCAAAAAATTTCTGCTTCTGAGGTCGGAGAAAGTAAAAACTATGTTTCTCATTGGGCACCCAGAATAGGTTTCGGAACGGAGTTTTATTTTAACGAATATTTCTCGGTAAGATTTATGGGTCGATATGCTCACCTTGACCAGAAAGAAAAGTATTATAAATTAAAATATATTGCTGATTTGTCTCTCGGTGTCAGATACTATTATTAAGCTTTCATTTTATAAAAAAGGCGGTGTTTTTCACCGCTTTTTTTTAAGGTTTAATCATTATCCTTTCAACATTTACCGCCAACCCTGTTTTATCGTCCGTTTCAACCAAAACGGCGCAAAACGTTCCTTTTCCTTTTGAGGGCACCAAACGTTCTGACGGATATTGCCTTTTTAATCTTGCAATCGGCACATCTTCTTCAAAACCCAAAACCGAATCGTAATCGCCGCACATTCCGACATCGCTTTGGTATGCCGTTCCTTTTTTTAAGATACATTCGTCTGCTGTCGGAACGTGTGTATGTGTTCCGAAAACAGCCGAAACTTTACCGTCGAAGCAGTGTGCAAATGAAATTTTTTCAGATGTTGCTTCGGCATGGATATCGACCAAAATTGCGTTTACATTAACGCCGAGATGATAGTCAGACAAAACTTTTTCCAAAGCTTGAACGGGACAATCAAGCGCTTCCATAAAAACGCGCCCCATCACTTGGGCGACCAATAATTTACGCCCGTCCAAAAGTTCCAAAACCATTGCCCCGCGCCCGACAGTCCCTGCCGGATAATTTAAGGGACGAATGATGCGCTTGTCCGAATCCAAAAACGGCACAATTTCTTTTTGGTCGAAAACATGATTGCCGGTTGTGATGCCGTCAACACGAACCTCAAAAAAGTCTCTGCAAACGGCAGGTGTTAAACCGAAACCGTGCGCCGCATTTTCGGCGTTCACAATGACCATATCGATTTTGTATTTTTCTTTTAACGCCGGCACATTTTTAATGACAGCTTCACGCCCCGGACGTCCGACCACATCACCGCAATATAAAATTTTCATTTGTTTTCCTTTTCTTTGCTTTTTCCTAACACACTCTTTTGAACCTGTCAAGAAAAAGCAAAGCCCCGATTTCTCGGGGCTTTTTCTTTAGCGGTTTCGACCGGCTTTTTGGTTCAAAATATTGATCTTTTTGCCGGCTGTTTCGTCAGCTACATCTCTTTGAACGGCCGCCTGTCCTGTCATATCTTGCGGACTTTCAAAAATACCTTCTCGTCCGACCGGTTCCGGTGCTTTATATTCAGCGAGTTTAACCGGAGGTATTGTGTCTTCCAAGACTGGCGCTCTTGTTTCCGGAATGACAACCGGTTCTTCTTCGATAACAGGTTCTTCGATAACCGGAACGACAGGCTCTTCAACCTTAACTTCTTTAACCACTCTGTGAACATGAACAAGATGATCTTTACCGCAATCAACTTCTTGTCCCATCGGAACGGCATTGCCATGGCTTTGAGCCAAAATCTCTTGTGTCCGATCAAGTAAGGCGTTCATCTCAGCCCCGTTGCCGTTTTGTTCACCGCAAGCCATCATATGCAACAAAGCTTCCATCGTTTTGCCGTTTTGATCAAAGCGTCTGTTATAATCAACAATCTTTGTAATTGTTGCAAGCTGAGCCTTGTCCAAAGCAGGCAAAATTTCGTGGATTTGAACGACAGCATTTTTAACTTCATTCGGATTATATGTTTCCATTGCAATTTTAACAATGGCATCCATCTTCTCGGTGTCCATTCCTTCGATATTCATCTTGTGGAATTGACCGACCAAGAAATCTTCGCCGTGCAATCTTGCAACCGAAATTTTATCGCCGTTTGCCAAAGCCTGCTTAGCGGCGGCAATAACGCCTTCATCGGTGATTTTGACTTTACCTGTCGGCGTATTGACATAGAATCCGACTTGTTCCTCACCATACATATCCGTAAATTTGAAGTTTGCATTACCCAAAACATATTGCGAACGGCGTCCGTTACGGAATTGTTCCATGGCATCATACAAAACTTGCATTTTTGTTTTGCCCGGGAAGTTTGCCATAACTTCATCATTTAAGTTGTTGTAGAGGCGATCAGGCGAATTTTCGTCAACTTCTTTTAAGATACCCGGCAATCTGCTCATCAAATTGTTGTATTCTCTTCTGGATATACCCAAATCTTCGCTCCATTCTTTCGGGAAAGGCTCAAATTCGGCTTGTGCGGCGACATCAACGAGTTCTTCACCCGAAACACCGGCACCCATACCTGTTGTGTCAGCAGCTTCAACAACTTCGATGCTGTCTCCTGCAGCTAAAACTTCATCAACATTTAATTCTTCGCCGCCGTTTGTCTGAACAATCTGATCAACAACTTCATCACCTTTTGAACCGAAGAGCTCAAAATTGCCGTTCAAAACTTGCGTCAAAGCGCTGGCACCAAGACCAATACCGAAACCGATAGCTGCATTTTTCAAATCTTGTTTGTTGTCGGCAGATTTGTTTTTCATAACTCCAACACCGGCAACAACTGTTTCTGTTGCTTGTGCGACGTTCGTAATGCCCATTCTTCCAAGCGATACGGCTTTTCTTGTTTCCATAATATTTCTTGCCATTTCGATTTTGGCGATTTTATTTGCAAGCAACCCGAATCCGACGAGAGCCACACCCGTCTTAACGGCAGCGCGGCTGAAATATTTTTTACGGTCCTTGTTTTCAACAACTTTGATCTCGCCCGTTCTTTCGTCTTCAACTTCAACGGTTTTAGCAAGCAATTGCTTTTTTGCTTCTTTCCAAGACGCAGCAAATTTTAACTCGGCCTCGCCTCTCTCTTTGCGTGCGCGATTGTTTCTTCTTGCTCTTTCAATAATCGGATAAGCCCACGAACCGGCAACAAAATACGCGCCGTAAACACCTAAAGCAACAGGCGCGGCAGGTGTCGCGAGAGCAGCCGTCAAAGCAACCGTTGCAGCCGTATTACCAATCAACTGAACTTTGTTGTCATGTAAATTGCCGCGAATTGTTTTATAAACGGCTCTGTATCTTCCTTTTGAAATTTTGTCTGCTTTATCTTCAAGCTTGTTTAATCTTGATTTGAAACCGGCAGCAATTTCATTTAATTTTGCATGTGTGGCATAGCCGACTGTTTCATGAACTTTTTTTGCTTTTGCTCTTAACTGGCGAATGTATGTTTCAGCCTTAACAGCCGTGTCGGCAACAGAAGCTAAAATTTGGTCCGTGCTGACTTTGGCTTTTTTGCCCTCTTCAAACATACCGTCAATTGTTACTTTCGCAACTTCAGACTGATGTTCAATATATTCTCTGTATTCTTTTGAATGAACGTCTAAGTTTTTGTCTTCACGATCTTTAAGAGCTGTTCCCGTTGCACCGACAACCAAATCCGTAAAGAAGATTCGATCAGTCAAACCTTTATAAGCAGCTGCTTTCTCCTTTATTTCCATTTCGTGGAATTCTTTATCGCCGGTCAAATTCATTTTGGCCTTTAATTTCGCAGCTTCAAAGAGCAATTCCGTATAAGCTTTCTTTTCTTTAGCTTTTAACGGCTGTGCATCTTTTGCATCATCAACTATTTCAAATTTTGCAATAGCTTCGCCCGCACGTTCCGCTAAATCGTCAAAAGTATACCCTTTTTCGAGCTCATTTAATTCGGCCGTGTTGCTTTCATACATCGCAACATCATCTTTGCTTAAATTGTTTTCTGCTTCATATTTTTCTTCTTTAAGATCAACATCAAACAGTATAGGGTTGTGCGGATCGTTATCCATAACGAATTTTTTCGCTTCCGCAAAACGCGAGCTGTAAATCGAGCCTTTCAAAATCTCCAAAGCTTCATCCAATGTCATTTCTTTTGCCATTTTCATTTTCTCCTAAATAGCATTTTCACACAAATTTGGTGCTACTATACACCATTTTTTTGATTAAATCAAGAACTTTTTTTGACAAAATAAATTTTAGCCAAATTTAATCGGCAGGAAACAATAATTAAACCTTAAGCAATTTTCGCTTGCTTTGTCTTTAATTATACACTATAAACGCATTTAAGTAAAGTATTTTTTTTGAAGGCTTTTTTTTGATGCGTGTTGACATATTTGACTTTAATTTAGACAAAGACCTGATTGCGAAAGAACCCGCCAAACCGCGTGATTCTTCACGTCTCTTAGACTTATCTGACGGGCTGCGAATCGTTGATCGCCACTTTTATGATTTGCCCGAAATTTTACAAAAAGGCGATGTTCTTGTCTTTAACGACACAAAAGTTATTCCCGCCCGCCTTTACGGCGCCAAAGGCGATGCTTTGGTTGAGGTGACCCTTTATCATCCCGTTGACGGACTTTCCTGGTGGAGTTTTATCAAAAATGCCAAACGACTCCGCCCCGGCGATGTCGTGGCATTCTACACATCTGAAATATCAGCCTCCGAATCGACATTTAAAGCCAAAATTATTCAAAAAGATCAGGAAGACGGTGTCCTTCTTTCGTTTTTATGTCCTGTCGATTCGCTTCAAAAAAATCTCCAAACTTACGGCGCTATGCCTTTGCCGCCTTATATTAAGCGTGACAAACCGCTTAAAGGCCTTTGGAATCCCTATAATGATAAAGAAGATTATCAAACCGTTTACGCCAAATATGAAGGGGCTGTTGCCGCACCGACCGCCGGTTTGCATTTTACGCAAAACGTCTTAGACCGACTCGAGAAAAAAGGCATTCAAAAAGTCTTTTTAACGCTTCATGTCGGCGCCGGAACTTTTTTACCCGTTAAAACAGACAATACGGAAGACCATAAAATGCACGCCGAGTTCGGCATTATCAGCCAAGACTCGGCGAATCTGATCAATCGGGCCAAACGGGAAGGACGGCGCATTATTGCCGTCGGCACAACTTCCGTTCGCCTTTTGGAAACGGCCGCTGACGATAACGGCGTGCTTCATCCGTTTTGCGGCGAGACCGACATTTTCATTACCCCAGGTTACAAATTTAAAATCATTGATATGATTATCACAAACTTCCACCTGCCGAAATCGACTCTCTTTATGCTCATCTGCGCCATCGCCGGAACGGAAACCATGAAAAAAGCTTATGCCCATGCCATTAAAGAAAAATATCGTTTTTATTCATACGGCGACAGCTCTATTTTAAAATGCGTCAATAAAATTTAAACCTTTCCGCGCTATGATTTAAGGCGTGTTTTTTAAGAAAGGTTTTGTTTTGCGCTTTTTTTTAAAATTTTTATCTTCGGTCAAAACCTCTTATCTGCCGGCATTTGTTTTACTGATTGCCGCTTTGTTTTGTGCCGCGTATCAAAACTTTGAGCCCAAATACAACAGCCTGTGTCATTTATCTTTTTACATTGTTTTGTTTTTCAATGTTTTTCTGATGTTTTTTGCAAAAAACATCAAAGATATTTTTTTAAGCCTTCTTTTGCTTTTTATTTCGATTTGTTTCAACCGTCTTCGCCTCACCGAATCTTCAGAAACCGTTATTTATAATGTTTATTCATGGCTGATGCTTATTCTGCCTTTGAACTTTCTTTATTTTAACCTACTCGCCAAAATGCCGAAACATATCTTTTATCTTTTTGCTTTTCTGCTGTTTCAGGGCGCCGTTATTGAAAACTTTTATCTTTTAAGTTTTGCCGAGCTTTCCTCAATATTCATTTTACTTTCTTATTTTTTATGGGGCTTTGCTTTTGCTTTTCTCTTAATTTCTATCAGCCGAAAACCCGAAAGCATTGCTGTCGGCGAGTTTTTTTATTTTATTGCCGTTTTTCTTGCTTTACAAAACATCCGTCATCTTTCCTCGTTTGAAGCTTATTTAACGGCGGCAAGCCTTATTTTGTTTTTCTCAAATCTTTATGCCGTTTCTTATCATTATTTTAAGGACGAACTGACCGGTGTTTATTCCCAAAATTCTTTTAATCGGGATGATACCAAAAAATTTCCGCCGAAATATACGCTTTCGTTTTTCTACATTGACAACTACAGCAAGCTCTTAAAAGTTTTCGGACAGGAAGAAACCGATAAATTAACCTTAATGGTTATCAGACGGCTTCAATCTCTTGATCCGCCCGCATTCATCTATCGTCTGCGCGCCGATGAATTCTGTCTTGTTTTCTTTGACAGCGATATTAAAGAAGCTTACGGCATCACCGAAGACATTCGCCGCTTAATTGCCAAAACCGAATTTGTTTTATCGAAGAAAAAAATCTTGAAACTGACCATTACTCCCGTCGTTTCCGAAAAACGAAGAAGCGATGTTGATGCCAAAGCCGTTTTGCTCCGCATGCATGAAAGTTTTCAACAACGTTACAGCTTTACGCAAAATATGACATTCTGTGAAGAAATTGAGCGCTTAAACAAATCCAAACGTTCATCCGCGCGCGTCTGATTTTGTTTTCGTCACAAAATATATCATCAGCAAACCCGCAATCAAAACAGGCAAAGACAACATTTGCCCCATTGTCATGTCTTTTAAAATAAACCCGAGTTGTTTATCCGGCTCTCTGAAAAATTCAACAACAATCCGGCTTAAGCCGTATCCGGCCAAAAACATGCCCGAAACAAAACCTTTTGTTTTTCGAACCCATTCATAGCGCCATAATATATTTAAAAGAGTAAAAAGCAAAATTCCTTCAAGCAGTGCTTCATAAATTTGCGAAGGGTGGCGCGGTAAATATCCGCCGTTCGGAAAGCGAACGCTCCACGGAACGTCCGTTACCCTTCCCCAAAGTTCATCATTGATAAAATTGGCAAGCCGCCCGAAAAACAGCCCGATCGGCGCATAAAGCGCTGCCAAATCCGAAAGCCCCAAAAAAGGATATTTCATTTTCCGCGCGCTGTAAAAAATCCCCAAAATCACACCGACCAACCCGCCGTGAAACGACATACCGCCGTGCCAAATCGCAAATATCTCAAGCGGATTTTTTGCAAACATATCAAAATTATAAAACAAAACATAAAAAATCCTGCCGCCCAAAATAATGCCGAGCGTCATATTAAAAATCAAATCATCAAGCGCTTTTCTCGTGATCGGCAAATGATATTTTTTTATATTCTTATAAATAAGCACCCAGGCAATAACAATACCCGCCAAATAAGCAAGCGAATACCACCTGATATCAAATATGCCCAAGTGCAGCAAAACGGGCGATATGTTCGGATATGCCAATCCCACCATCAATCAATGTCCTTCAATCTTTAAGTTCAATTTTTAAAAGTATATTAACATCATTTGAAATATCCACATTAAAAATAAATTTGCTCACTATAAAAAATTTAACCTTTTGATTTTCAAAAAATAAAAAAATTGATAAAAAATTTTTTCTTATTTCTATTGCAAAACTTTATCAATCTTATTGTCAGAGTCGGCGCCTGTTTATATGCTGAAAAACGTATTTTAACGAAAAGGCATTTTTAATGTTTTTAGGCGCAAAAGAACAGGTTTATCAAAATCCGATCGACACCGTTGAAAGCATCTTCGGTCAAAAATCTTTCGAATTTGAGCGCCGTAATTTAAACGAAATTGTGATTGAAGTGCAAGGCAAATGGACCAACATGCTTTTGTTCTTTGCTTGGGAAGAACAGCTCAAATGCCTGCATTTATCTTGTTTTATGAACATTGAAAACAAATCGTGCGATAAAAGCCGAATCTTTGAACTTTTGGCTTTGATTAACGAAAATCTTTGGGTCGGTCATTTTTCTTATTGGGCGGAACACGACGCACCCGTTTTTAAACATTCCATTATCGTTGATTTTCAAGATTTAAATTTTGAACATAAGCTCAATCAGATCATTGATATTGCCTTGAGCGAATGTGAACAACTTTATCCCGTTTTTCAAGCCGTGTTGGTCCAACACATTGATCCGAAACAGGTTTTGCTTTCAAGTTCCAATTACACTTTGCAATAAATTTATCTTTTAAATTGTGCGTTATAGAGTGCTTTATAAGCACCGTTTTCAATATTTAAAAGCTCTTCATGCGTTCCGGCTTCCACAATCTGCCCGTCATTCATCACAATAATCTTTTGAGCATTTTTAATTGTTGACAAGCGGTGTGCAATCACAAACACGGTTCTGTTTTTCATCAAATTTTCAACAGCTTTCTGAACGACGGCTTCGGATTTGTTATCAAGTGCCGATGTCGCTTCGTCCAAAATCACAATCGGTGCGTCTTTAATTAATGCACGTGCGATTGCAATCCTTTGTTTCTGACCGCCCGAAAGCGTTGCGCCATGCTCGCCGATTTCCGTATCCAATCCCTTTTCAAGACCGTCAATAAAGTCTTTTAAATAAACCAATTCCAAAACATTTCTGATATCTTCTTCGGAAGCGTCCGGCTTTCCTGACAGAATGTTTTCTCTGATTGTTCCCGAAAATAAGAAATTATCCTGAAAAACGACAGCTATGTGTTCTCTTAATGATTGCAGCGTATAATCTCTGATATCCGTTCCGTCAATTAAAATCTGTCCGGACATAACATCATAAAAACGCGGCAACAAATTAACAAGTGTTGTTTTTCCGCCGCCCGAATTGCCGACAATTGCCACATTCGAACCTGCTTTTACCTTAATATTAACATTTTTCAGCACCGGCATATTCGGCTTATATTCAAAATAAACATCTTTAAATTCAATTTCTTTTTTCACGCCTTTCAAAACAATTGCATTTTCTTTGTCTTTAATTTTCGGTTCAATATTTAAAATCTCAAACAAACGTTCTATTGCCAAGAACGAAATCTGCACATTGTTAAAACTTTTACCGATATTTTTAACCGGCGTATAAAGCAAAATCAGCGCCGTAATAAACGAAACAAAATTGCCCGGTGTTATTTTGCCGTTTACAATCATCGAGCTGCCATACCAAATGACCAAGCCGATACCCGCCGAAACAACCACATGCATCAAAGGTGTCAGCCATGCTGTTTTTTGAACCATTTTAATGCTCAGCTTAAACAATAATTTTAATACTTCATCAAATTTTTCATACATATATTTTTGCAAATTATAGCCGGCGATTGTTTTGTTTCCGTTGTAGACCTCATTATAATTCGTCATAATTTTGGCCCCTTCTTCAACGCTTTTTTGAATCGTCCTTTTAATACGACGTTTAACCGTTGTAAGCGGCAGAAGAGCCAAAAACATAACAACAACCGCAATAATGGCAAGCTGCCATGAATTATAAATTAAAACGCAAACAAGTGAAAATGATGAGAAAAACTTTGACACAAACGTTCTTAAATTATCAAGAAGCCCTGTGCAAGCCGTGTTGCAGTCCGTTGAAAAACGTTGCAAAATCACACCCGAATTTGTTAAATCGAAATAAGATGTTTCCAAAGTCATCAGTTTTTTAAACAAGTGTCTTTTTAAGTCTTGATTGATTTTTCCGCCGACCCAAGTGTTTAAATATGTCGCCAAATAATTTAATGAACCCTGCAACGAGGTAAAAGCGATAATCAAAAACGGAATATAAGTCGGCGAATTTTCAGACTTTTCGACCAAAACCACGTCCATATACGGCTTTAGCGAAAGAGCAATTACCGAATCGAGCGCACCGATCGGAATACTCACCAAAACAGCCAGAATCGCCCTGAAAAGATACGGCTTGATAAAAGGCCACATCAGCTCATAATGCTCATGAAATTTAAGTTTCAGCTCTATTGGCTCTTTTTTTGACATTTAAAATCCTTCAGATAATATGCAAAACTTTCAACACATAATAAACAACAACGGCCTGTAAGGCAAGAACAAATAAAAACGACAGTTGAAAGCTTTTCTTTTTTGTTTTGTGGCGAAAAATTTTCTGAGCGACAAAAGCCCCGGGCGAACCGCCCAAAAATTCAAGTAAATGGAGCTGCATTTCCGGCACGCGCCACGCTCCTTTTTTTGCCGCATTTTTATCGACACCGTAAGCTATTATCGTCACAATATTCATCAGCAAAAAATGACAGGGCAAAAACATCAAAAGGCTTTCTTTAGAAAAAGGCCTGAAATGATATCCTCTCATTTCCAAGTAATAAGCCGTTCCCATCATCAGTGCAAAATAAATCATGAAAAATACATTTTTCTGCAAAGGACGGATTAAAAACATCACACCGATTAAAATCACAGCAAAAGTCAACAACATTTACGTAAAGTCCTTATCGTTTCAAATCCGCTCAAAAACACCGTCAACTATCTGCGGCAAAAAATAATTTTTCACACCCGGAAGAAAAGAAACGTTATCGACTCGGGCAAAGAGCGGTCCTTTATAACAAGCCAACACCATTTGTTCGATTTTTTCTTCTTCGCCTCTCATCAAAATTTCAACCGTTCCGTCGTCCACATTTCTGACCCAACCCGAAACGCCGCCGATATTCAAAGCTGTTCTTTGCGCCCAACGTCTGAAACCGATCCCTTGAACCCGACCTGAAATTTTAAGATAAACTTCGCGCATTATTCCTCTTCTACTTCTTCTTTTACTTCCTCTTTTACTTCCTCTTCTACTTCTTCTTTCGCTTCTTCTTTCGCTTCCTCTTTTACTTCTTCTTTTGTTTCTTCTTTTGTTTCTTCTTTTACTTCTTCTTTTATTTCCTTTTTATCTTTCTTTTTTCCCGAAAGCAAATTTAACACGCCTTTTGCCGTTTCGCCGATTAAACCGACACCTGCTCCGACAACCGCATCTGCCGTTCCGGTAACCAAATTAATACTGCCTTCGACCAAATCAGAAGTTCCCTGATAAACATTTTGCGCGCTTGCTTTCACACCGGTGGGCGCTTCAAACATATCGCTGTAAATCGTTTCTTTCAATGCCGTATAACAAGGTGCCTGATCCGCATCCAGCAAAAGTTGCGAGCCGATAAATGCCGGTCCCGTCATAGCCACCCCTACCACATTTTTAACCACCGATGCCGTATCTATCGCAATTGAAGGTTTCGAAACCGTCCCGCTTACTTTAACAAGTGATGAAATGGCCTGTGCAATATTTGTATCTGTCAAATTGCCGTTAAAAGGCTTGATTGAAATATTAATTTTATCATTTTTCAAATTAATATTACCATCACCGACAACCATCATTTTTTTCGAATCAAATACAATGCCTTTGGGAAATTTTGCTTTTCCGTCTTTAAAATCCGCTCTTAAAACGGCGCACTTTAACGACATCTTCGGATCTTTGGCCTCTATACTCAATGCCGACAAAAGCTGTGAAATAAAGCCGCCTTTCAAATATTTCAAGGCACCTGCCTGCAGTTGCGATTGTCCGATAACAACAATTGTCTGCCCGTCTAAATTTTCAACCAAATTTTGATATGTCTGACCGTTTGATTTTAACGCAATGTGCAATGTCGTCTGACCACCGCTTTTAAAACCGAAAGTTGCGTCATTTTTCGGGTCTAAACTTTTTAAGAAGTTTTGAACGATAATATCTTTACCGTCTAAATCTAAAGTTAAAGCATTATTTGCCGCCGCGATTGAAACCTTACCCGAAACAGCGCCGCCGCCTGCCGTAAAGCTCAGCGGATTAATATTTAAAACACCTTTTTTAACATCTGCAGTGCCTTTCACATTATCAAGCGCAATATCTTCGTTTAAAATCAGTTTTGTGACATCAAATTTGATGTTTGCGTCAACTGTTTTCAAAACACTCAGGTCAAGCTTTTCGTTCGGTACAAAATTTGCCGCATGTGCCGATTGAATAATCGAAAAAGATGCTGTCTTTTGCTTTGCCGTCAGCTTCATAACATTCAACAAACTGCTTTTAACATTACCGCTAATTGCCGGCACGGCTCCGCTTAAGTTGATTTTTAAATTTCCCGTTATGACATTTCCGCCCACATCAAGTTTTGATATTGCGGTATTAATCACATTTAAATCGCCCTTTGCGGTTGATATTAAATTCGTTTTCGGCAATCCGAAATTGCCTTCCGGACTCGTTATGTCCGAATCCACATCAAACTTCAAATCACCCATCAAATCCGTCAACAAAGCATTTGCCTTAATTGAAAGATTATAAGCTTTTGTGCTCAGCTTAACGCGATACGGCTCATTGTTTAACAAGGTATTGATACTGCTTGCTTTTGCCGTTCCTTTAATTTCCTCTTTATTGAATGTTAAATCATATTTCAAATCGACTTCCGAATCCGCATTAGCAGAGGCCATTTCAAAAAATTTGACTTTAAACTTTGTTTTGTTGTTTGACCTTAAATCGTTATGATTTAAGATACCGTTTTCAACATAAAGTTTTTTAGCGACAAAACCCGCCAACAAAGGAGCCGCGGCAGCGGATTCAACTCCTTCTTCCCCGCTTTCGACTTTTTCCTCTTTCTTTTCAGATTCATTTTCATCGCTCGGACGAGCAAAAACCCAGTTTCCGACACCTTTATCATTAATGCTTAAATTCACAACCGAATCAATGACGTTGATTTCTTCGATTTCCACTTTTTTCCGAATAAGCGGTAAAAGGCCCAACGTAATGTCTGCTTCTTTTATCGTAACCATCGGTCCCGATGAATCCCATGACGCATTTTCAAAAGAAACATCACTTACTTTAATTGTCGGCACAAATGAAATTTTCAGACCGATATTCCCGTTTAAAGACAATTTCCGCCCCGTTTGATCCAAAACGAGTTTTTCAATCTGCGGCTTATATTCGTTTAAATCAAATTGACTGATAAAAACAATCAGTCCGATAACAGCCACACCGATTAAAAACGAAACAACGGCAATCATCCATTTCAACAACTTAAACATGGGTTTTATTTCTCCTTAAAACTTAAGCCTAAAAATTCAATATCTTTTTTAAAATAATCGGGAAGCGGCGCTTTGACAACACATTTTTTATTCATCAAACAAGATAAATCTATTTTGAAGCTGTGCAAATGCAGCTTCGGACTTAACTCCGCTTTTTTGAAATCATCTCTGTTGCCGTATTTTCCATCACCGAAAATCGGTGTCCCCGATGAAGCCAAATGCACTCTTATCTGATGCGTGCGCCCCGTTAAAGGCGTCGCTTCAATCAAAGAAAACTTATTTCCAACCTCGTCTAAAACCTTAAATTCCGTTATTGCTTTCTGTCCGTCTTCGACAACCGCCATTTTTTCACCGATTTTTTCAAGCGGCGCGTTAATAATTCCCTCTTCTTTTTTCGGTTTACCGACACACAGCGCCAAATATGTTTTCTTTAAACTGTGCTCTCTGAAAGCTTTTGTTAAAAGGAGTGCATATTTTCTGTTTCGTGCCAAAACGAGCAATCCGGATGTTTCTTTATCAATACGATGTGTTAACCGCGGACGTTCATCAGATTCAAATTTTAAGGCATCGAGCAGACCGTCAATATGCCTTGACTGATTTGTTCCGCCCTGAACGGCCAAACCTGACGGCTTGTTTATTACAATGATGTTTTCATCTTTATAAACCACCATCGCCCGCATCATTTTTTCATCGGCATTTGAGATAAAATTTTCTTTTTTTGGTGCTTTTTGCTCGTCAAGCGGCGGCAATCTTATTTCCTGACCGGCTTCCAGCCTTGTTGATGTTTCGGCTTTTTTGCCGTCAACTTTAATTTGTTTTGTTCTCAAAAGTTTTTGAAGCCGCGAAAGCGAAAGCGACGGATATTCTCTTAAAAACCAACGATTAAGCCTGATGCCATCGTCGCTTTCTTTAACTTTAACAATGCTGACTCCTGCCATTATCTGCCGCCTCTTTTGCGTGAATTTGCTTTACCGATTGTTCGCGGCACATAATGTTTTTGCTTTTTTTCTGGCTTCAAATAAAGATATTTTGCCTCTTCCATACCCAAAACCGGAAAACTTTTTATCTCAAAAATGCGTTTTTTATTTTCTTCTTCGGCTAATTTTTGCTCAATCATTTCCTGTTGTTCATCTTCGCTTAAGATAACGATTGAGGCATGTTCTTTGTGCGCAATCATCTTTATATCGGCAATCATATCGTTTCCGACAACCACAAGTCTGATATTATTTTGTTCTAATTTTTTTAAAAACTCAGAACTCATCCGCGACAAAGTTTTTTCCGAGATGATTATTTTTTTCAAATCTTCTTCTTTTTTATTTTCCATTTTTTTTACCGACCTTTTGTTTTTCTTTTCTTAAATTATCAAAATATTCTATTCTCTTTTTAATTTCGCGTTCGAATCCGCGTTCGACAGGTTCATAAAGTTTTACTCTGTTCATACCGTCCGGAAAATAATTCTGCCCCGAAAAGCCGTCTTCTAAATCCTGATCATAAACATATCCTTCGTGATAGCCCAAATTTTTCATCAGCTTTGTCGGTGCGTTTAAAATATGCTTCGGCGGCATCAGCGAACCTGTCTGACGAGCCAAACCGTAAGCGTTGTTCATGGCTTTATAAACGGCTGCCGATTTCGGTGCGGTTGCCAAATAAGCCGTTAATTGCATCACAGCTAAATCGCCCTCCGGTGAACCTAAACGTTCATACGTATCCGCGCACGCTATTGCCTGAACAATCGCGTTCGGATCGGCAAGCGACACATCTTCGATTGCAAATCGCACAAGCCGTCTTAAAACATACCTCGGATCTTCGCCCGAACTTAACATTCTTGCCACCCAATAAAGCGCCGCATCAACATCAGAACCCCGAAGCGACTTATGAACGGCCGATATTAAGTTATAATGTCCATCTCTTCCTTTGTCATAAACCGGTGCGCGCGAGCGAACAATATTCATCACATTGTCTTTATTAAAAATTTCGCCTTTCTTGGCATACGACCAAATGCTTTCGGCCAAATTTAAAATATATCTGCCGTCGCCGTCCGCAATTTCTTTTAAGAATGTGCGCGCCTCATCATCAATCGGCAATTTTTTGCCTTCTTCTTTTTCGGCGCGTTTAAGCAAAATCTCAAAATCATCGGCATTTAATCGGTTCAGCACAAAGACCTGACAACGAGAGAGCAAAGCGGCGTTTAGCTCAAATGACGGATTTTCCGTTGTCGCACCGACCAAAATTACCGTCCCGTCCTCAACATAAGGCAAAAATCCGTCTTGCTGCGATTTGTTGAATCGATGGATTTCATCAACGAACAACAACGTACCTTTGCCTTGGTTGGCGCGACGTTCAGAGGCATATTGAAACACGCGTTTCAAATCTGCCACGCCCGAAAACACAGCCGAAATCTGCTCAAAATAAAGATTGGTATGTTCGGCCATCAGCCTTGCGATTGTTGTCTTACCGCATCCCGGCGGTCCCCATAAAATAAACGACGACACTTTCCCCGTCTCAAGCATCCTTTTTAACGGAGCGCCGTCTCCCGTGAGCTGATTTTGCCCGACAACTTCACTTAATTTTGTCGGGCGTAAACGATCGGCAAGCGGCCTTTTGACCTGGCTTGAAAAGAGTGTTTCTTCCATTGATTATCTTCCTCTCTCGTTCCGCCCCATCCGATACGAACGCTCTGCCATTTTTTCTTGCATTTTTCTTTTCATGATTTCTTCTTTAAGTTTTTCATTTTTAGCTTTTTGGTCGTCTTTAATCTGCTCATTTCTCAAATTTTTCTCATATTCCGATTGATCGCGTTCTTTTCTGACCTCATATTTTTTTTCTTCGAGTTGCTTGCGCATTCTTTCATGGCGTTCTTTAATTTTATCTTCTTCGCTTTTAATCCCTCTGTTATGAAATTTTTCCAAAATTTCTTCATCGCTGTCCCGTCTTTTTAAGAAAGCGTCATAAAGTTTTTTACCGGCGCGCATGATATCTTCAATTCGAATGCCCGGATGTTTTGACGCATCCCACACACCTGCCGGACCGACAGCAAAGAAAAACTGCGTCAAATCGAGGCCCTTAAATTTTTTCTTTTTCTTTTTCGGGGCTAAAATTTCTTTTAATTCTTTCGGTGTTACCGGCCGCCCTAATGCTTGCTCAATTTGTGCCTGCGAAATAATACATTCGCTTAAATCAAGCTCATAAATATTCACGCCCGTGAAATTACATCCCGTAAAATCAACACCGCGCAAATCGACTTGCGTCAAATCAATTCTTGATAAATCCAAAAGCGTTAAGTTAATACGTCTTAAGTTTAATTTATGCGGATAGTATTGCGCCAAAAATTCGACCAGCTCCTGCAGCTCCTGCAACGCAATCTGGTCCATTTCAACATCAAGCAAAATCGCATCTTGAATATCGGCATCTTTTAATGTTACGCCGTTCATCTTTGCGCCGGTAAAGTTTGTTCCCCGCAAAGTTGCACCCGAGAAAACGGCTTGATTTAAGATTGCATCCGACAAATCCGCACCGGACAAATCCGCACTTGAAAAGTCCGCACCTTCCATGTTGGCGCCTTTAAAGTCGGAATCTCTTAAATCCGCGCCCGAAAAGTCCGCATTTTTAAAGTTTTCACCCGCATGTTTCGAGCCTGTCAAAATTTGTCCGCTGAAATTTTCGCCCGCCCCTTTTCTTCTTATCATTTTAGGCGGTGCTTTATCATCACCTTCTTTAATTGTTACTTCCGAAATCGCCGCCCATGAAAAATTGTTTTCGTAAAGCTTATCAACGTCAAAATCTTCATCCTGACGCGCCGTCTTTACCTTTTGTCGCAAGGCATCTATTTGAAACGATGTTTTATCTTCCTTATCCGCCACTTCTTTTCCTTTTATCTAACACAAAGAAAAGTCTACTCTCTTTTTTGCAAAATTACAACGTTTTTTTAAGAATTTTCTTCCCGTTGCAGCTTTTTGATAACAAGTGCCGAAGGCAAACACATCAAACCTGCCAAAATAAAGAATACCGGCCAGTTTGTTAATTCCAAAACAAAACCTGACGTTGCCGCAAAGAAATCACGCGCAAGCGATAAAAATGATGACAGGAGGGCATATTGCGTTGCCGTATACATCACATTACACAACGATGACATATAAGCAACCAACGCCGCTGTTGCCATGCCGGAACTGAAATTTTCCATTGAAATCGTTAAAACAAGCATCGGCACATTGTGTCCCGCGTAAGCTTGAACAGCGTAGAACGCCGTTGTTAAACCTTGGGTGAACACACAAACATATAACCCCTTATATATGCCGTGTTTCTTTAAGAACAACCCGCCGTAAAGTCCGCCCAAAATCGTCGCAAACAGCCCGAAAATTTTAATCACATAGGCTATTTCAACAACGGAAAATCCCATATCGTCATAAAACGGATACGACATCGGCCCGATATAAGCATCAGACAAACGATAGATAAAAATCAAAACCAAAATCCATTGCCAGTTTTTGTGGCTCATAAAATTGCCGAACGGGTCGATAACATGCTCTTTTAAAAACGTTTTAAAACTTTTGCGTTCTACCGATTTTTGTTCTTGCCTTTGCGGTTCTTTTACGAAAATCATTGTTAAAATACCGACCATCGTGCCGAGTGACATCACAAAATAAACGCTGTTCCAACTCATCACCGATGCCATAAACAAAGCGCCCGCGCCCGAAAACAGCATACCCAGGCGATAACCCAAAACAAACGTTGCCGCACCCGAACCCTGATTTTGAGGCTCACCTGAAAACATTTCAACTCTGAATGCGTCTAAAACAATATCAAGCGTTGCCGAAAAAAAGCTGACCATCAAGGCTGTCACGACCAAATACAATTTACCCGTTTCGGGTGTCCAACGCGACATCAAAAAAATCGATAAAAACAGACAAATTTGCGCCGCAATACCCCAGCTTTTGCGCCGCCCAAAACGCCAAAGAAGCGGAATTTTCTGCCCGTCCACCATCGGCGCCCAAAGCCATTTGAACGCATACGGAATTTTAACAAGCGAAATCGCCCCGATGGCCTTATAGCTCCAGCTCACATCTTTAAGCCATAAGCTTAACGTGCTTAAAACAAGCAATAAAGGCAAACCGCTTGCAAAACCCAAAAGCGTTAAAACAAGCATTCTTTTGTTAAAATAGGTCTGATATATATCTTTTAATTTTTCTCTCATGGCGGATATTATAAACTTTCTTGTTTTAATTTTTGCTTAAAAAAAACATTTTGACTTTTGTCAATAAAATGATATATTAAAGCAACAAAAGAATTCATTATGTTTCATTTTAATATATCTTATTATGAGTCGCTTTTCTTATTATTTTTTCGGCATTTTTGACTATTTGTGTCATGCTCTTCTGCCTGTTTGTTTGGGCATGCTTTTAACGATTTGTGCTGTTGACATCGGTATTTGGTTTCTTATCGTTCCCGTCCTGATTTTTCTTATCTTTGAAAGCCTGTCATCAATCTATGCCGCGCGAGATACGCTGGAAACCTGGTTCGGTATGACCATACATATTTTAGGATTTTTGTTCTCCTTGTTGATTTTTGCATCCTTTGGCAACAACCCTTTTCATGACTTTGTCTACGGGGCAATCGAATCGCCTGTTTTTGCGGGCGGTCCTACCGGAGTTCATCGTGCATGGGTTTGGTGGATTATTTTTGCCATTCCTGCCATAAGGCTCTTCATTATTCAACCTATTGTACTTATCGCTTATAAAACAAGAGCAAAACAAAACATTGCCGAACAAACCTGATATCTGATTTATAAAAAAGCCTCCCGTCAAACGGAGGCTTTTTTGGTGCTCCGGAAAAGACTTGAACTTTCACTGGGAACCCCCAACATGCACCTGAAGCATGCGCGTCTACCAATTCCGCCACCGGAGCGTTTATCCTTTAATAAAAATTTTTTCTTTCACTGTCAATAGTTTTTTTACTTGACTTTTGTCAAAAATTTTGTCATTCCTTTAGTATTCGAATCTATTATTAAAACCCCATAATTATGTCCAGAAAAATTAACTTATCGCGGCTTTTGGCCCGTAAACCTCAAGAGGTTCCCGAGGTCTTACCTCTTTGTCGCCATTATGTCAGGCACATCGAGCCCGGCATGTATTGGTTCATGGATGACACCTTTTCTCACAAGCTCCAAGAGGGCAAAGAACTGCGTGCCATCGTGATTTGCGCCAAAGGAAGAGATATTTTTGCCTTTCTTCTCAAGGAAAAATCTCTGACCTACAGCAAGTACGGCGACTACCGTATCTATGCACCTCAAGTGCTCATCGACAACGGCCGCATTTGTTGCGTGGAAGAGTCTCCTTCGCTTGAACTTCTCCAAAAGGCCGCCTACAACATTGATCTTATCAACCGGCGGCTCCAAGAGGCCGGCAAGCCCCAGATCAAAGGCACTTACTGGTCCTGGCGCGATCGCTATCCGTACTTCAAGTACGACGTTGAGAACGCCCAAAAGGGTCTCGTCTGCAGCGGCGACTCTGCCAAGCTTCGTCGTGTCCTTGATGTGTTTGTCAGGAGATAAGCAAAGAACTTAAAAAAGCAGTTTTCCTTCCTTTGAGGAAAGCTGTTTTTTTATGCAAACAATATCAAAAGCAAACCTAAAATAACCCGATAAACGACAAACGGGGCGTATGTGAAACGCTGAAGCCATTTCATCATCAAATAAATCACGGCGTATGAGGCCATAAACGAAAAAATAACCGCATCTAACGCAAACAATATTTCTCCCGTGCCGCTTGCCATAAACATCCGATATCCTTCCAAACAACCTGCTGCAAATATCACGGGGACGGATAGCAATATCGAAAATTTTGCCGCATCAATTCGGCTGATTTTCAAAAACCTTGCCATCGTTATTGTGATCCCCGAACGCGATGTTCCCGGCACAAGCGCCAAACACTGCGCCAGTCCGATTAAAAGCGCATCTTTTATCCCCATATCTTTCATTTCGCGTTCCGATTTTGAAAATCTGTCTGCCGCATACAGCACAAGTCCGTAAAACAAAATCGTGCAACCGATGATTTTGGGATTACGCAAAAAATCCATCCCGAAATTTCTCAAAGTGCCGCCGACAATTAAAGCCGGAATTGAACCGATCACAAGCAAATAAGCCAATCTGTTATATTTTAACGAAAAATCCGGCATTAATTTTTTTTGAAAAACTTCCTTAATCATTTTACCAAGTTCTGCCCTGAAATAAATCAGCACGGCAATGAGTGAGCCGATATGAAGCGCCACATCAATGCCCACACCCTGGTCCTGAAATTGAGCGATATGCGAAAACAAAACCAAATGCCCCGAAGATGAAACGGGCAAAAACTCCGTTAAACCCTGAATAATGGCAAGACAAACAATCTGTATGAATGACATCTTATCTAAAAACTCCGACATTTTTTCGTGTTGATATCCAAAAGCGAATGCGGCCTGAAACGCACATTTTTGAGCGTTGCACCCCAATGTAAATGCGGTCCGGTCGCGCGTCCCGTTTTGCCGACCAAACCTATCACTTCGCCTTGTTTTACTTCGTCGCCGACATTAACTTTTGCTTCTTTTAGGTGCGCATAAATCGTCCGCAAACCATCGCCATGGTCCAAAATAACCATATTTCCGCTGTAAAAATAGTTTCCACCCGAGAGCAAAACCTTACCGTCCGCCGCCGCTCTGACCTCCGTTCCTTCCGGCGCCGCAATATCCGTCCCGGTATGCGGATTTTTCGGCACACCGTTAAAAATACGCTGATTGCCGAAATTTCCGCTGACAATGCCGTCAACAGGAACAATAAAACCTTTTTCCCAATCGTGTCTTTCTTCTTCTTTTACATTGAGGGCTCTGCCAACATCTTTTCTTTCTCTTAAAATTTCCGCATCATCTTTTTTTGAAGGCGTTACTTTGTTTTGCGCCACACCCTTGATTGATTGAATATCCCAATTTGTTTTTTCAATTTCAAGCTGAACATTTTCTAATTTATAAGGCGATTTTTCATCACGTTTTAACGCCAAAAGAGATGTTTTCGGCCCGTCTTTTATCACAAGCAGTTCACCTTGTTTCAACTCGCCGCAAACCTCCAACGCATTGGCGTTAAGCGCAAAAAACAAACTACTCATCAAACAAATCAATCTGCAGCGCATCTCGCTCCTCCACAACTTTTGTTTTAACAATTCCGTCCACAAAACGCACATTAAGCTCGCCTGCGCGTTTGGCTTTGGTCGCATCATAAATCGTCTTAAAATGCCTGTCCGTTACCCAAACAAACCCTCTTTTCAAAACCTGCTCGATTGAAACGGCCGACAGCCTTTGTTTAAGGTGAAACAGCCCCGTTTTTCTTTTTTCGATTAAGTTTTGAATATAATACGGTTTTAAGCCGACCCCTTCCATATCTTTTCTTTTGGCGTTCATAAAATTTGAAAATGCGTTTTTCATCCGCTCTGTTTTTTCATCAAAACGCTGTCTGTATTCTTCTAAAATCTGGCTTAACTTCGGAATGCCTCTTGAAAGCCCTTCCACCTGCTGTTTTAAAACGCTCATATAGCGATTTAAGGCGTTTATTCTTCTTGATTCGAGCATCATTAACGCCGCCTCAAGCTCTGCCTTAACCGGAACGGCAAATTCGGCGGCTCCCGTCGGTGTCGGCGCCCTCAAATCCGCCACGTAATCAATCAGCATCGTGTCCGTTTCATGCCCGACGGCTGAAATAACCGGAATATCCGATTCATAAACCGCGCGTATCACTTCTTCTTCATTAAACGGCCACAAATCTTCCAAACTGCCGCCGCCGCGCGCCACAATCAAAACATCAGGCTTTTCAATTTTTCCGCCTTCTTTTAAGCTGTTAAAACCGATGATTGCCGCGGCTATTTTTGAAGCGGCGCCTTCGCCCTGAACAGGCGTCGGCCAAACAATGATATGCGTGCCAAATCTGTCTCTTACACGATGAATAATATCGCGGATAACCGCCCCGCTTGCAGATGTCACAACCCCGATTGTTTTCGGCAAATAAGGTATCTTTTTTTTATGGCTTTGATCAAACAAACCTTCTTTTAAAAACTGTTGTTTTCGCTCTTCCAAAAGCTTTAAGAGTGCACCCGCACCGGCCACTTCCAAACGCTCAATAACAAGCTGATATGATGACTTTCCCGCAAACGTCGTGATTTTTCCCGTTGCCACAACTTCCAATCCGTCCTCGATTTTAACGGGCAAACTTGCGGCCACTCCTTTCCAACAAACGGCCGACAAAACCGCGTTTGCGTCTTTTAAGCTCAAATACCAGTGTCCCGAATCGGCTCTTTTAGCCCCGAAAATCTCACCTTTCACGCGCACCAAAGAAAAAGCGTCTTCCACACACCTTTTGATTGCAAACGAAATTTCGCTCACACTATATTCTTTTTGCTCTTCCATAGCGTTTTATTTTAAGCTTTCTGATTTAAGATTCAATTTGTTTTATCGTTTATCTACATATCGTTTAAAAAAGAAAAAGCGCTTTCCCTTTAAGAGGGAAAGCGCTTCATCTACTTTTTTTTCAAAGACTTAACGGCCGTGGTTTGAGCGCACATAGAGCTTTGCAAGCTCCGGATTGGCGCAGGCGAGGCATTCTGCCTTTTCGCTCATCTTCGCATTCGGTTCACCCCGCAGGAACACTTTGAACATTTCCACCTCGCCTTTGGCGAGGAAATGCTCGAGAGCATTCATATCGATGTGATGACCGGCGTCGATGAAGAGCGCGTATTGATACGGCTTCATCACCTTCTGAGCCTCGGGCTCAATCTTAGCGGTCTTTTCGAAGAACGCCTTGAGCGTTTCCTCATCCTCTGTTTTGAGGAGGAAGGTTCGCTGTGCGTATTCGCTCATCGCCTGGCTTAACTGCTTGAGCTTTTCAGCGTCTAAGGTTTGGATGAGCTTCGGCGAAAGGCCGTATTTTTTGATGCAGAAGTTGAGTTCCTCGGACCACATTTCCCGGTTTTCGAGGAGGGTCTTGATGAAACTGTCGGGCGGCGTCTGCCTTGCGACATAATCCTGGATCACTTTTTTGGCATTCGCCTGATTGCCTAACGCCATCAAGCGGTGCAGCTCTTCCTCGCTCAGCGTGAAGCCCCAGTCAACGAACGCTTCATAGTCATTCGTCATTAGGAGGGCTTCGTGCTGCAGTTCTTCAGGCAGACACCCGATAAGTTTCGTCCGACACTCGGTCGTTGCCATCTGGAAAATTTCCAGCTGACGCTCGGCAGCGAGTTCGTGGAAAATTTCCGGAAATTTCTCGATGTCCAAAAGGCTTTGGATATCCAGCTGCGTCAGGCGTTTGTCCATTGCGACAGCGTTCAACGTGAAGGAACTCATCTTCTCCAACACCGGCACCGTCCGTCGATAGCAAAAGTAATAGCTCAACTGGCGCTTGGTACACACTTGCCGCACACCGACCTCATCGGCGACCTTATAGGTCCACCTTCTGGGAAAGATGTACTCGAGGAGGAGAAGCTCCAGATCGAGGAGCTCTTGCAGATCTCCTTTTTTCTTTTTCCAATAGACGAATCTCGCCGTCCGGCTGGGAAAGAAAAAGAGAGAGAGCATCGCAAACGGAAAGCTCACGATAAGAAAAATGACCTGGCCCACGAACCTTAGGGCCTTGAAAAAGAAATTTTTGTTTGCCATAATAAAAAATTTAATGGCCTGTCCTCATCTCTAAAAGGACGGAATCGGAACGCTGTATTTGAGAGATTACGACATTTGTCGTACAAAACAGCGGCCCGCTTACAGAATTACTCCTATTTTGCTTAAATTCCATCGTTGATATGAGCAGAACCCACGGCAACAACAAAATTTCAAACAAATAATAAAACATATTAATAGGACATATTCTTAAGTAGACAAGCTTATACTACCAGATTTTAAACTTTTTGTCAACTCTTGAAAATGTTAAAAAAATGTTTCATTTTCTTTGATTATTTCTTTGTTTTCAAATTGCTTTTTTGTCATACATCAAATGCAACAAGATAAGGCATCTGCAAATAATCTGCCGAATGTGCCAATTAAAAACCCCTCTTCAACAGAGGGGTTTTTATCCGAACTCACTTCTGTGAGTTCAAATCCTCGACGAGTGCAAGCCAATTAAAAAAGCCTCCACGAGGGAGGCTTTTTTAATTGGCGCGCCCGGCGGGATTCGAACTCACAACCTTCTGATCCGTAGTCAGATGCTCTATCCAATTGAGCTACGGGCGCATCTAAAGTGTTTCTCTTATTAAACTAATTTATTTTATTTTGCAAGCCTTATTTTTGTTTTTTTTAATTTTTTTTTCAAAACCTTTAATTATCTCTTGTTTTTTTCCTAATTTCCTTTATTACTAAACTAAAATAAAATATTTTTATAAAGGTTCAGAACTATGAAAAAATATATTGCTTTTTCTTTTGCGCTTATTCTTTGCGCTTGTTCAACAGATGCCCTTTTTCCGAGCACCGAAAAAAATATCGTCACAACTCCTGCTTCCGAAAAAGTTACCCTTTCTTCAAAAACAGGCACGGCTGTCGGACAGAGAGTTTCGGCTTATAAAAACGAGCTTAACGCCATTCGCTCCAAGATGAACAAGCTTTCCGAAGAATTCGTTCAATTAAAACAATCATCTCAAAAAACGTCTCAAAAATATCATGAAATCGTTGCCGAGATGGAAACAAAACTCAGTCTTGGGACGACTCCTTCAAATCCGAAAATGGTTGCTTTATATAACAATGCGCAAAATGCTCTGCAAGATGCCGATATTAACGCTCAAAACTTAAACAATCTCGTTGCCGAAGTTTCCGCCTTGGGTTCAAGTTCCGGCGTTTTGGCTCAAAACATTAAATCAACTTATGCCGTTCCGGGTGCTTTGGATGAAGATCATGAAAACCTGCGTGTTCTTGAAAACGGCACGGAACAAACGGCCGTTGCTTTGAAAAATCTTCTCTTTGAAATTAACAACGATGTTCTTTCTCAAAAAACATCGACTGAAAATGCGCGTGCTCAATTGCTTCGCTTAAATGATGCGGTCGCCAGAGGAAATTTTAATTTTGCCGGCGCATCCGTTGCACCGGCGTTAAGCACCCCTCGTGCGAATGTTTCAAAAACAGCCGCACCGGTTTTAGGAAAGCCTGAGACTCCTTTAATTAAAATTGATTTTTCAAACGAAAACGTAAACTATAGACCAAATCTTGAAGCGGCTGTTGCCAATGCGCTTGACTATAACCCGAATGCTTCATTTTTGGTCAAAGGTCTTAACCCGAAAGGCAAGAAACTTTCTTCCGATGCTTCGAAAAAATATGCGGCGCAAGTTTTTGCGGATCTTATTGCGCTGGGTGTCAGCCCCGAAAAAATAAATCTGTCTGCCGCACAAGATAACCTCTTGACAAAGCCGGAAGTTTTAGTGTATATTAAATAGTGAAAATAAATATTTTTTCATCTCCTCCTTTCAGCCCTTGTTTAATTCATTAAACGAGGGCTTTTCTTTTTAAATCATAAAAAGCTCAAGAGGATAGTTTTTATCTTGACGCGATGAGCGATAATGACGATATCGTGTCGCCCATACCGACAACCGAAATCGGCTTCTCAATTAAAATTGTCGGCACCGCGATTAAATCCCACGACTTATAGCGTCCGATTCCCGATGTAAGCAACTGAGGCTGTCCGAGTGCCGTTGCTAAACTGTCAAGCTCAATCAACCCCACATCCGACACCTCATGTTTAACCGATTTAATACTCTTCGAATCGACTGCGCCCGTTTTGGCTTTTGAAGCCGCCACAACAGATGCGGTCATCATTCCTTTTAAATTAGCCTCGGGCGATATTTCAAAATCTTTATCCTGCAAAGTTAAATAAAGGCCAAACATGTGCAGCTGAATTCGTTTGACCCCCGTTTTTTCCTTAATTTTTGACAGCCCTTTTAATAAGTTTTCGGCCGTTGTTTGCTCGCGGCAGCGTTTGGCAAGCGCTTTACAATCCAAAACTTCCAACAAATCCATTGTTTCGCAGTCATTTATTCCGATTGACGCAACAAGCTCAATAAGCTTTTGAGCAATGGCTTTTCTGATGATAACATCTTGAGTTGAGGCAATTTCCAGATGAAAAATCGTATTTTTCGCACTTTTTTTCCACTTTTTAATCCGCTCGGCCGCTTTGTTAATCAAAGCTTCGCCGTCATTGTTTGAAAGAAGCGCATGAAAGCCCGAAAGAATCACAAAATCGAGTTTCTCTTTTGTGATGTTTTTCATAAAATTCTCATCTAAAACAAGCTTTAAGTTCAACGGATCATACGTTGCAATAAAACGATTTGCTTTCGGCGTCCTGAATTTTTTGCCCTCGATCTCAACCGTGTCCGCACGCTTAAATTCAATAATCCAATGCATTAACGGCAAATCTTTTTTGCGGTTGATTAAATAAGCCGGTTTCACTTCTCCGTTTTCATCAAACGAAAGCAAATTATCATTTTGCGCAAACTGCTCGGCTTGAAGTTTAGGCAAAGAATTGGCATGCACAAAAACTTTTTTCACCCCAACCGTTGATAACACATTTCCGATAATACCGCCCTGTCCGCCGATTTGCAGATGGTCATATCCGACTTCTTTTTTAAGCCAGCGATAAACTTTTTCATTTTCGCAAATCCACTCTTCGGCCATACCGAAACGAAAACTTTTAAAAACGCCTTTTACAAAATCTTTTTCATCTAAAATCCGACATCTTTCAATATTTTCAAGTTCTTTCAGATTGAGCTTTGTCTTTTTTATCAAACTTAATAATTTTTCACTCGTTAATTTAAAAATAGCATCAATATTTGCATTAAAACCTGCGGCTACGCCCTTTATTTTTTTAATCTCTTTAAGCTGTTTTCCGACAACTTTATAATTATCTTCCCACTTTTTTCTTAAAATCGGCGTATCCATTTGTCTTCTCCTACTTTTTCTCTTTCAAACACAAACACCATTCAAACGGATTAAAGGTTCCGCATTTGGCACAAAACGGTTTCCATTTCGTGCTTTGCTCCCCGCAATGAGAACACAGCCACACACATTCTTGCGGACATTCTTTTTCTCTTTTTGCCCAATCCGATGCCGACGCTTCGTTTTTATTGACCGTTTTCTCATATTGGCTCATCATTTTTGCTATTTTTTGTGTCGCCGGATTGTTGATTAAAAAGATTTCAAGCTCAGATTTGGCCTTGTCCCAAAGTTTTGCTTTCATATCGAGCTCTGCTAAAATCAGATTATTGAGTGAAAATTCTTTCGCGTTGAGCAACGCAAAACTTTCCATTCGTTGAACGCTTTCGAGTGCCGAATCTTCTTTAAAAAGTTTCAAATACGCTTTTGCGGCCTCATAAGTCGGACTTAAGCGCCAAATGCTTTTTAATATTTTTTCTGCTTTTCGCGGCTGATCTTCTTTTTCATAAAATTTTGCAAGCTCAATTGCTGCCGGCTCAAATGAAGGTAAAAGCTCATAAGCCTGTGTTAAATATTTTAAGAATGCCAAATCGGAACCGCCGTTCTTTTTTTCCTGCATCGCCATTTCAAAAAGCGCAACGGCTTTCATCGAAGCATATTTTTCGGGGCTCAGCATTTTTTTGTTTTTACCGACCTCCAAAACTTCACAAGCTCCTTTCCAATCCGATGCCAAAGCCCTTAAATTAAATGTATTTTCAACAACCCAATATAAGTCCCTTCTTGTTTCAAAAGCTTTGTTTGCACTCTCAAGAGCTTTCTGAAAATCTTTTTTCTTTGAAGATGTCTCAACCAATGCTTTCAAACCGACCAACTGAGAATCTTTATTTTTCATCAGTTTTGAAGAAAGCTTTTCAATCAAATCAAAATTTTTTTCACCTTTGGCAATTTTTAATTCCAAAACATCAATAATTGTGTTTTTTCCTATTTTTGTTTCCAAAGTTTTTAGATTTTTCCGCGCCGTTTTCATATCTCCTTCCGTTGTCGCGGTCATTGTTTTTAAAAGCGCAAACATCGCTTCATCGACATCTTCTTTTTTCATTTTGATTTTGCTTTGTGTTTCTCTTATTTTTTTCAAACTTTCATCTGTTTGTTTTTTGAGCAAAACCTCAATCGCTTCACAAAGGCCGAGCAAAACAAACACACTTAAAAGGAACAATGCGCAAAAACACCAAAACGTTATCTCTACATTCAAACCGAGCCATTTTAGGTTGACAATTCCGTTCTTATCTACAGCCCAAACAACAAAGACCAATAAAAATGAAAAACAGATTAATGAAAGCAGATGTTTTTTCATCTTTTTTTCTCCCTTAGTTGTTTGTTTTCAAACTTTCCGTCTTCATTGCACTGAGCGTTAAAGCTTTAATTTTGTTCATTTCCTGATTGAAAACTTTTTCGGAGCGAACTTCTTCTTTCCAAATTTCAAAACCTTCGGTCTGATACTTCGGATTGTTTTCCATCTTAAGCATTGCGAGCTCAAAATCTCCCTCACGCACAAGTCTGTAAGCTTCGTCTATTAACAATATATTTTTTTCTTTATCATTTGTTTTCTCGATTACGACAAGCGTTTTCAACTTGCTGATTGCTTTATCTTTCCAATCCGCCGTTTCTTTTGACGGCATTTCTTCGGTTTTTTCTTCCGGCTCATTTGTTTTGAAAAAGCTCGTTTCATAAAGCTTAATAAACTTTTCGATCAAATCTTCTCTCAAAGGCAATCCCTTTTGAGCGAAAGACCCTATTATTTTTGCGCTGTTTTCCACACTTGAGCCTTTGCTTAATTCTTCTAAAACAGATGCTTCATAAACAAACGGCTTGCCTGTTTTTGCCGCTTCGTTTGTCAGAGCGGCAGCCGTTAAAATCAACGCACTTTGAGAAGTTACCTGCCCCAAATTTTTAACATTTGTTTCTAACCTGTCCACGCGCTCGATCACACCCATTAAAGCCGAAACAGAAGCTTTCGAATCAAGTATTTCGGCGTTGGCTTTGTTTGTTTTTTCTATTTTTTCGTTTAAGACTGCAACCTCTTTTAAATCCGTCCCGCCGTTTGCCGACAGATTTTGAATTATATTTTCAAGAGATTTGACTTTACTTTCAAGTTTTTGAATTTGAGCTGATGTGTCATTTGGCTTTAATTTCGGTGATGTTTTATTTAAAAACAAGGCATATCCCAAAGCTGCCACCAACAATAAAACGACAAGTCCTAAAGCTTTAGCTCCGAATTTTGAAGATTTTTTTTGCTGTTTTTCACTCATTTTCTTTACCCCTTATATATATAATTCTTGGCAAGTTGGTTTTTATAGTTTATTATGTTAAAAAATTTTTCGCAATAAATAATAAATTGGATTGTGCAAATGATTGTTTTAGGTATAGAGAGCAGCTGTGATGAAACGGCCGCCGCGCTTGTTAATGAAAAGCGCGAAATATTGGGACAGGCACTTTTAAGCCAGGAAGAACACCATGCTTTCGGCGGTGTCGTTCCCGAAATTGCCGCGCGTGCTCATCTTGAACATATTGATGAAATTATTTCTCACGCTGTCTCTAATGCGGGCATTAAGCTAAAAGATATTGATGCCGTTGCCGCTGCTTCCGGACCCGGTTTAATCGGCGGTGTTGTCGTCGGTGTGATGGCGGCCAAAGCCATAGCTCTTTCTTTAAACAAACCTTTTATTGCCGTCAATCATCTTGAAGGACATGCCCTCTGTGCACGGCTTACAAACGATGTTGATTACCCTTATTTGCTCCTTCTTGTTTCGGGCGGACACTGTCAAATTTTAATTGTTAAAAATGTCGGCGAATACGAGCGTTTGGGCACAACGATTGATGACGCGGCAGGTGAAGCTTTTGACAAAGTTGCTAAAATGCTGGGGCTCGGTTATCCCGGCGGACCGCTTTTGGAAAAAGCCGCCTTAAGCGGCAATGCGAATCGCTTTTCTCTGCCCCGTCCGCTAATCGGCTCCGACGATTGCAACCTTTCATTTTCAGGCCTTAAAACAGCCGTTCGAAAAATTATCGAAACCTATTCGCCGGACGGTTCTCTTGAACATGCCGATTTAAACACGCAGGATATTGCCGATATCTCGGCTTCTTTCCAATATGCCGTTACAGATTGTCTTGTCAGAAAACTTAAAAAAGCCATCGGCATTTTTCAAAAAAAATGTCCTTTGGGGCGTCATTTGGTTGTTTCGGGAGGCGTTGCCGCAAATACATATCTGCGCGCTTGCCTTAAAAGATTGGCAGAAGAATCGGGGCTTGTTTTTGCCGCGCCGCCGATTAAGTTTTGCACCGACAACGGTGTGATGATTGCATGGGCCGGTTTAGAGCGCTTTCAAGCCGGGTTCACTTCACCGCTTGATTTTAAACCGAGACCGCGTTGGCCTTTAGATGAAAATGCGCCGAAAGCGGCAGGCGCCGGAGGCGTGAAAGCATGAGAAACAAAAAAGAAATTAATGAGATGATGCACGTCTTTGAAAAGACGATGCCTGATCCGAAATGCGAACTTAACTTTAAAAATCCCTATACGCTGCTTGTTGCCGTTGTGCTTTCCGCTCAAAGCACCGACAAAGGCGTGAACAAAGCAACAAAACCTCTTTTTGAAACAGTTGATACCCCTCAAAAAATGCTTGATTTAGGGATTGACGGTTTAAAAACATACATCAAAACTATCGGGCTTTATAATAATAAGGCTAAAAATATCATGGCTTTAAGTGAAGAGCTTGTCAAAAAATATCACGGTGAAGTTCCCTCAAACCGTGAAGCTTTGGAAGCTCTTGCCGGTGTCGGACGCAAAACGGCAAATGTTGTCTTAAACGTTTGGTTTAATCAGCCGACTTTGGCTGTTGATACCCACGTTTTCAGAATCGCACATCGTTTGGGTTTATCAAACGGCAAAACGCCGCGTGAGGTTGAAGATGATTTGGTTAAAGTCTTGCCCGAAAAATACATTAAAAACGCAAATCATTGGCTTGTCTTGTTCGGGCGCTATACCTGTAAAGCCATCAAGCCCGATTGCGCCAACTGCCCGATTTTTTCATATTGTAAAAGCAGCGATAAGCGGGTTTAAATATCTAAATCTTCGGCAAATTTAGCCTGTTCTATAATAAACTGAAATCTCAGTTCCGGATTTTTACCCATCAACCGTTCAACCTGACGGCGCGTTGCAAAAGCCTCTTCTTTGCCCTCTTCGGTGTTGGTATTCGGCAACGTTACCTTTAAGAGCATCCGATTATTTTTATCCATTGTCGTTTCTTTCAATTGCTGCGCGCTCATTTCGCCCAAACCTTTAAAACGGCTGATATCGGGCTTTGTATTTCCTTTGACAAGTTTCTTTAAGAGCTTGTCTTTTTCTTCATCATCCAAAGCGTAATAGTTTTTACCGCCGATAACTATTTTATAAAGCGGCGGGGTTGCAATAAACAAATGTCCGTTTTCAATAAGCTTTGGCATATGCTGATAAAAGAACGTCATTAAAAGCGACGTAATATGCGCCCCGTCCACATCGGCATCTGTCATGATAATGATTTTTTCGTAGCGCAGATTTTCTTCCTTATAATCATCTTTCACGCCGCAACCCAAAGCCTCAATCATATCTTTAATTTCTTGGTTTTGCGTGATTTTTTCAATACTTGCACTTGCCACATTCAAGATTTTACCGCGAAGAGGCAAAATAGCCTGTGTCACGCGATCGCGCCCCTGTTTTGCCGAACCGCCTGCCGAATCGCCCTCAACAATAAATATCTCCGTTCCCTCAGCCGCTGCTTTTGAACAATCGGCAAGTTTTCCCGGCAATCTTAATTTCTTGGTCGGCGTTTTTCTTAATTGAACTTTTTCTTCCTTGCGCTTTTTTCTCAAATCTGCCTTTGCAATCACATAATCTAAAAGCGCACTTGCGTTTTCAGGGTCCGATGACAAATAGTGATCAAACGCATCTTTAACGGCCGTTTCAACCAAGCGAACAGCCTTTGTTGAGGTCAATTTATCTTTTGTCTGCCCTTGAAATTGCGGGTCTGTGATAAAAACGGAAAGCATCAAAGCGCTATCTGCCAAAAAGTCTTCTGCCGTTACGGATGCCGCTTTTTTGATATTTGCCATATCGGCATATTCTTTGAGACTCTTTAACAGCGCCGACTTAAAGCCTTGCTCGTGTGTTCCGCCGAAAGGCGTAATAACCGTGTTGCAATAGGAATATGTAAATCCGTTTTCATCTTCAGGCCAGGTAATTGCCCATTCAACACGCCCTTCGGAACCCGAAAAATCGCTTTCACCCGCAAACATCGTGCGATTAATCGTTGTGCGGCTGCCGATTTGAAAGTTTAAAAAATCTCTTAAACCGTTCGGATAATGCAGCTCGGCAGATGTCGGCAGATTTTCGTTTTCTTTGACAAAAACCTCATCACATCCCCAGTTTATTTTAACGCCCTTAAATAAAAAAGCTTTTGAACGCGCCATGCGATAAACGCGTGCGGCATTAAATTTGGAAGAAGCCCCGAAAATCTCAACATCCGGCGTAAACGTGATTGATGTGCCCCGCCTGTTTGAAACGTTTGAAACAAAGGTCAGTTTTGTAACGGGTTTTCCCTTGGCGTATTCCTGCCTCCAAAGCTTTTTATCACGCGCCACTTCCACAACAAGCGATGAAGACAAAGCGTTCACAACAGATAAGCCCACACCGTGAAGCCCGCCTGAAACCTTATAAACCGAATTTGAAAACTTTCCGCCCGAGTGAAGCGTTGTTAAAATAATCTCCAAGGCAGATTTACCCGGATATTTCGGATGTTCGTCAACAGGGATGCCTCGCCCGTTATCCGTAATGGTAATTGAATTATCCTCGTGCAAATAAACATCAATATGGTTTGCAAAACCGGCAACAGCCTCGTCCATTGAGTTGTCCAAAATCTCGGCAACCAAATGGTGAAGTGCCGTTTCATCCGTTCCGCCGATATACATACCCGGCCTATAGCGCACCGGCTCCAAGCCTTCCAAAACATCAATATCCTGCGCACCGTAAGCTTCTTTAACCGCTAAATTTGTTTCAAATAAATCCGCCATTTATCTCTCTTTTTATTTTTATATTGCCTGTCTTTATATACCCTCTTGCCCGTTTTCTCAAGCCCAATTTAAAAAAAATCAAACGATTTGATAAAGATATTGACAAAACACAAAAAATTGTTATTTTGGACGCAGAAGTGAATTATTTTAACTATCAATCTTGTCAATTATGAAAAAAATCAAAAACTTAGGAAGGAAAGTTCTTTTCATCCTTATGATTACGGCTCTTTGTCTGTTCTGTTTTGCGCCGGGCCTCATTTTAACGACATGTCCCGATATTTCTCTCTTCTGGAAGATTGTCATGACCCTATGGGCCGTTCCCGCAGTCTGGTTTTGCCTCTATTACTATCGGCTGTGGGCAAAAATCCCTGCCAAGGAATATCCTCTCGAGCCGCTTTCGCTTGATTTGAGCTTCCTCGACGAAGATGATAAAAAACAAGCCAATCGGTATGGCACTTTCGAGACAAAAGCTGCCATGATGATCTTATTAACCATTGCCATCGGAATCGTGGTCGGACTTGACATTTCCGGTGTGTTTCTCTCTTGGAATATCCCAAACGGCACACTTTATGCTCTTATTTTAACGCTCGCGCTTCTCCTTTGCGTATGGGTTTTCCCCGCACCTAAAAAAGAGCCGAAAAAAGATAATTAAGTTGAACCTTGTGCGCTCTCTTCGGAGAGTGCTTTTTTTATTGCATCAATTTGAAATATCCCTTGAGAATCGTTTTTGAAACCCTTATACTTTTGCCCATGACAGATCCAAAGTTTATACATCTTCGTGTGCATACGGCTTATTCGCTCTCCGAAGGCGCCATTAAAATCGGCGACTTAATCGCTCGCCTCAAAGAAATGGGAATGCCGGCTGTTGCCATGACCGACACGGGCAATATGTTCGGCGGCAAAGCTTTTTCGGCTTATGCCTCAGCTGATGGCATCAAACCGATTTTAGGCTGTCAGTTCTTTTTGAAAAATCCCGATTGTGATGACATTTTAAAATCCAAGGGCAAAGCCTTGGAGCGCGACAAATTCATTTTGCTTGTTCAAAACGAGCAAGGCTATAAAAATATTATGAAATTGATGAAGCGCTTCTACCTTGACAGCACCGCAACGGGCGCCGATCCGAATTTAACTTATGAAGATTTGGAAGAATTAAACGAAGGTTTAATTGCCTTAACCGCCGGCTTTGAAGGTCCTATCGGAAGGCTTCTTTTAGAAAACCGCAAAGATGAGGCGGCGGCCTTAACCGAAAGATTAAAAAAAGCTTTTTCTGACAGACTTTATATCGAGCTGTCGCGAATCGGTCTGCCGCAGGAAGCGCAAACCGAGACTGATTTTATTGATTTGGCCTACAAATTTAACATTCCGCTTGTTGCCACAAATGAAGCATTTTTCCTTGATGCCGAAATGTATGAAGCTCACGATGCCTTAATTTGTATTGCCTTGGGCGAGGTCATCTCCAATGACAACCGAAAGAAATTTTCTTTAAATAACAGGCTCAAAACCGAATCTGAAATGCTTGATTTGTTTGCCGACATTCCCGAAGCTTTGGAAAACACGGTCAACATCGCCAAGCGTTGCAATTATCTGTCCGAAAAAGTCCAGCCTTTGCTTCCGATTTTTGAATGTCCTGACGGCAAAACACAAGATGAGTTCATCACCGAAGAGGCGCGCAAAGGTCTTCAGGAACGCCTTGAAAAACAAGTTTATTTTGAAGGTATGACAGAGGCTCAAAAAGCCGAGACGGATAAAAAATATTTCGAGCGTTTGGAATATGAGCTCAGCGTTATCAAGCGCATGGGTTTTCCCGGCTATTTTTTAATCGTGTCCGATTTCATCCGCTGGTCTAAAAACAACGGTGTTCCCGTCGGTCCGGGGCGCGGTTCGGGTGCAGGTTCCATTGTCGCATGGTCTTTAAAAATCACCGAGCTTGACCCGATTAAATTAGAGCTTTTGTTTGAGCGTTTCTTAAACCCCGACCGTGTCAACATGCCTGATTTTGACGTTGACTTTTGCCAGGAGAATCGTTCAAAAACCATTGAATACGTTCAAAATAAATACGGTTTTGACCATGTCGCACAAATCATTACTTACGGCAAATTACAAGCCAAAAATGTCATCCGCGATGTCGCACGTGTCATGCAGATGCCCTATTCTCAAGCCGACAAGCTCTCTAAAATGGTTCCGCCGCCCGTTCAAGGCAAAAATGTTTCTCTAAAACAGGCCTTGGAAATGGTTCCCGAACTGGAGCAAATGCGCGTTTCAGACCCTCAGATTAACAAGCTTTTTGACATCTCAATGAAGCTTGAGGGGCTATATCGCCAATCCGGTGTTCATGCTGCCGGCGTTGTGATCGGCGATCGCCCGCTTGATGAGCTTGTGCCTCTTTATAAAGACCCGAGAGCCGAAATGCCCGTCACACAATATGATATGAAATTTGTTGAAGAAACGGGCCTTATTAAGTTTGACTTTTTAGGTTTAAAAACTTTAACGGTTATCAAAAAGGCGGTTGACTGGGTTAAAAAAACACGCGGTATTGATCTTGATATACAATCGCTGTCTCTTGATGATAAAGAAACCTATGAAATGATGCAACGGGGTGAAACCTGCGCCGTTTTCCAGTTTGAATCGAGCGGCATGCAAAACGTCCACAAACAAATCAAGCCTGACCGTTTTGAAGACCTGATTGCCATTGTGTCTTTATATCGTCCTGGTCCGATGGATAACATTCCGACATACATCAAGCGCAAGCACGGCGAAGAAGAAATCACTTATCTTCATCCGGCGCTTGCTCCCATTTTGGATGAAACATACGGCATTATGGTTTATCAGGAACAGGTTATGCAAATTGCCAGAAGTTTGGCCGGTTATACCATGGGCGAAGCCGACAAACTCCGTAAGGTTATGGGTAAAAAACAGGTTCAGGAAATTCCGAAACAGCGTGAAAAATTTATGAAAGGCGCACTTAAAAACGGCATTAAAGAAGATGTTGCGAGTGCTATTTTCGATCAAATGGAAAAATTTGCGTCCTACGGTTTTAACAAATCTCATGCCGCGGCTTATTCGCTTATTTCTTATCAAACGGCCTATTTAAAATGTCATTATCCTGTCGAGTTTATGTGCGCCGTTATGGATCTTGATATGACAAACACCGACAAACTTGCCATGTTTGCCGCCGACGTCAAATCGATGAATATTAATGTCTTAGAGCCGAACATCAACAAATCCGAAGCCGAATTTTCGGTCGAAAACGGCAACATCCGCTACGCTTTGGGTGCCGTTAAAGGTGTGAGCGCCGCGGCGATGCAAGGTATCGTTTCCGAACGTCTGGCGAAAGGGCCCTTTAAGAGCATTTCCGATTTTTGCCACCGCATTGACATCAAATTTATCAACCGCAAACAGCTTGAACAGCTTATCAAAGCCGGTGCTTTTGATGATTTAGATAAAAACAGAGCCAAACTTTTTGCCAACATCGACAACATTTTGAAACATATTTCGGCGGCAACCGAAACCAAAACAAGTTCTCAAACATCTCTGTTCGGCACCGAAGAACTCACCTCTGAGATCAAACTTAAAGACGAACCCGATTGGCCTAATTTGGAAAAGCTTCGCATGGAAGCGGAAGCCATAGGATTTTATTTGTCGGCACATCCTCTGGATGCCTACAAAGAAAGTATTCAAAAACTCGGTCTTAAAAACTGCAGTGAAATTTTAACAAACATTCAAGCCGGCGACTCGCTTAAAGTCAGCGTGGCGGCATGTGTTGAAAAGGTTCAAAAACGAATCGCCAAATCCGGAAACAAATTTGCTTTTGTTTCGCTGTCCGACAATATGGGTTCCGTTGAGGCAATGATTTTTTCCGAAGGTTTAATTAAATATGAAAATGTTTTAACTTCCGGTCTGCCCGTTTTAGTTAAACTGACCATTGATAAGCAAAATGATAATGACAATCCCCGCGTTATGATTAACGAAGTCAAGACGCTCGACGAAGCCATTACCGAACAAGCTAAAGGCATTATTATTTATTTGAACAACATTTCTGCCGTTAAAGAAATCAAACAAATTTTAAGCAAAGACAAAAAAGGTGTGAACAAGGTTTATCTTGTGCCCGACATTTCGGGTTGGGATGTTAAAATTGATCTCGGCACCGCCTTTGCTTTTTATGATACATCTATTATATCAAAACTACGCGCCACCCCGGGTGTTACAAACGTTAAGGAGATTTAAATTGAGCGACAACAAATATCCTTTTTTTAAAGCTGCGAGCAAACCGATTACCGATATTTTTGACCATTTTAAGTTTTTTATTTCGGCAACGGTAACGACTGCTCTTTTTCTTCTTGTCCTTTCCTTTTTATTTTCTCAAACTTTTTTGTGCATGCTGCCTCAATACACCCAGCAGCAAATGTGTTCACAAAGCATTGTGTCTTATTTGTTTTACATTGTTTTGAAATTCTTTTTCCTGTCCGTTTTCTTAAAAGTTTGGTATGACCATATTTATTCACAAAAAGCAGTAAATACCGCTTATTTCAAAAATAACTTTTTATCGTTTTTGAAATTTATGTGCTTTTTTGTTCTTTATCTGCTCATTAACTGCCTGCCCGCTTTATCTTTGTATCTGCTGATTGCCCGTGTTCCCAATCCTTCTTTTGTTGTTGAGCTTTGTTATTTTACCTTTGTTTCTTTAGGCTTTATCGTCCCGTTTGTTCTTATCCGTTTTTATACCGATTTAGCATGCCTGATTGAAGGACAGCCCCTTGTTTCGTTTAAAGAGCTTTTTTTAAAAACGTCTTATAAAACATCAAAAATCATTTTAAGCTTTCTTATGACTCTGGTGTTTTGTTTCGTTTTATTTTTAACGCTGAACGGCGCCCTCCGCTCAAATATTTTTGAACCGATTTTTCTTTATAATGTTTTTGCCGAATTTTTATTTGAATTTTCGCTTCTTTTTGTTTCTTGCGCCATTCTTAATTTTATACGCGTTCAAAAAGAAATTTTTCAATAAAGCTCTTGACTTTAAAAATGTTTGCGATTAAAAGATTTTTACCGATGGCGGACGTAGCTCAGTTGGTAGAGCCCCGGTTTGTGGTACCGGTTGTCGTCAGTTCGAGCCTGATCGTCCGCCCCATTTTATAACCTGTTTTATCAGGTTATTTTTTTTATTTTTTTCTTTCGTTAACTCTTTTTTTGCCTTTTAGCTTTAATATTTCTGCCATATTTGGCATTTTCATAATAAAGGTTAAAAAAAATGAAAAAAGTTTTGTGTCTTATTCTTTTTGTTTTCGTTCTTATCAAATCAACAGCCGTTCTTGCCGGCACATCATCTATTATGGTCGACGCTCAATCGGGCGATGTTTTATATGCCATGAATGCCGACGAGCAAAGATTTCCTGCAAGCTTAACCAAACTGATGACTCTTTACATTACCTTTAATGCCCTTGAAAACGGCAATCTTAAAATGGATGACAAGCTCAAGGTTTCGCACATTGCTGCCGGACGTTCGCCTTCAAGATTGGGGCTTAACGCAGGCGATGTCGTTGATGTTAAAACCTGTATTTTAGCTTCAATCGTTAAATCCGCCAATGATTGCGCCACCGCCTTGGGCGAAGCTTTGTCAAACGGCAACGAGCGCGAATTTGCTAAAATGATGACTAAAACCGCTCAAAAACTCGGCATGAAAAACACAACCTTTAAAAACGCCTCCGGTCTTAACCATTCCGAACAAAAATCAACCGCACGCGATATGGCCGTTTTGGCTTTGGCACTTTATCATCACTTCCCGAAATATTACCCCCTGTTCTCAATCACCGAATTTGATTATCAGGGACAAACCGTTCAAGGCCATAACAATCTCTTAAAAACCTGTGAAGGTGTTGACGGCATGAAAACGGGCTATACCGCAAATGCCGGCTTTAATATCGTTACTTCCGCCAAACGCGGCGATCACCGAATTTTTGTTGTGACGATGGGACACAAAACCTCTGATGAGCGTGATGAAAAAGTCGCTTCCATGCTTAACAGCGTGTTTGACCGCTTAAATACCAATTCAAAAATTGATATTCAGAGCCTTCGCGCCGAAATCGAAACACCTAAGGGAGGTCAAAAGAAAACACAATACGCTTACAACGAGATTTTGCCCGAAACAAAAGACAAACCGAAATCCGATTTTTCTATTCAAATCGGCGCATTTTCAAGCTATGACAAAGCAATGAGTCACGCTAAAAACGTTCAAAAACAATACAGCAACAAATTGCTCCAAAAAAATATTCAAATCGAAAAGCTAAATCGCGGCGATAAGGCCATTTACCGCGCTCAAATTACAGGTCTTAACCATAGCGATGCAGACAAACTTTGCGCGGCGCTCAAAAACAAAAAACAAGACTGCATTGCTTCCGCCGTCAGCAGTAAAACACAATTTGCCGAGAGGTAAAAATGGCTCAGATTATTTATGTTTCAAAAGCGGGCAATGCAAAGGGACAAACTCTTTTTGCCGCACATTTGGCAACAATTTTGGCCGAAAACAAAAAAACAGCTCTTGTTGATTTTCATCCTCAAAATCACCTGCTTGAAATGTTTGTTGCCAAAAGACATCACTTCAATTTAAAAGAAAAACAAAAACTACCCGTGCCGGCTTATGTTGCTTATCAAAAAAGCACTTTTGCCGAAACGGCTTCAAAGTATGGTTTTTCCGTTTTGGATTGTTCCGATCCCTCTCTTCTGAAAGAAGCGGATATCTTAATTACCCTTGTTTCCGAACCTGCCGTCGCCTTAGAGCTTGCCAATCAGAAATCAGATATTTCGACAGCCATCTGGAATGCCAAAAAATCTCGCGCAGCAAAAGGAAAAAATGCGTTCAAACATATCATTCTTCCGACAATTTCTTTTGACAAACAAACAACGCAAAAACTTCAAAAAGCCGCGCAACAAATGGGGTATGCCATCGCGCCCGTCTTAGAACAAAACAAAGCCTATGCCGAAGGCTTGCTTGAAGGAATAGGTGTCTTGGATAAAAATCTGCCGTTTTTCAAAAACAACTTTAATGAAGCTGATTTCTTTGCCCGCCGCAATTTAAAACAAATCCTTGAATTTATCTTTGCTGATAAATAACTTTTTGCTTTACGTTTTAATTAAATTGTTGCACAATAGGCTATCTTGTTTTTTATAGGGAGAAGGTTATGCTTAAAACTGTTTCCACTAAACCTTATCAAGATCAAAAAATGGGCACGGCCGGTATTCGCAAAAAAATTAAAACCGTGTTGCAACCCAACTATCTTGAAAATTTTGTTCAAAGCCTTTTTGATGCCATCGGCGGTGTCGAAGGTCAAACCTTTGTCTTGGGCGGTGACGGCAGATATTATAACGACATTGCTCTCCAAAAAATCATTAAAATGGCGGCCGCCAACGGCATGAAAAAACTTATTGTCGGTCAAAACGGCTATTTATCAACCCCCGCCTCATCACGTGTTCTTTTAAAAAATCACGCAAACGGCGGTTTAACGCTTTCCGCTTCGCACAATCCAGGCGGCATCAATGGTGATTTCGGCATCAAATATGCCACCTCAAACGGCGGTCAATGTTCTTCGGCCGTTTCCGAAAAAATCTACAGCCGCACGAAAGAAATTACCTCGTTTCAAACGCTTGATGCCGAAGATGTCGACTTATCAAAACTCGGCGTTCAATATCTTGAAGGCATGGAAATTGAAATTATCGACCCGATTAAAGATTATCTTGAAATGATGCAAGAAATCTTTGATTTTGACGCTATTCGAAAATTATTCAAAAGCGGTTTTTCATTTGTGTTTGATGCGATGAATGCCGTGACCGGTCCTTACGGCATTAAAATTTTTGAAGAAGTTTTGGGTGCTCCTAAAGGCTCGGTTCATCAATCAAAACCCTTGCCCGATTTCGGCGGACTTCATCCTGATCCGAACCTTGTTTATGCCAAACATTTGGTTGATTTGATGTATTCGGATGATGCTCCCGATTTTGCCGGCGCCAATGACGGCGACGGCGACCGAAACATGATTTTGGGCAAAAAATTCTTCGTTTCGCCTTCCGACAGTCTTGCCATTTTAACGGATAACTACCACCATATTCCGGCCTATAAAGACGGCATTAAAGGCGTTGCCAAATCGGCAGCCACATCAACGGCTGTCGAAAGAGTGGCCAAAAACCTTAACATCAACTATTTTGAAGTTCCGACAGGCTGGAAAAACTTTTGCAATTTGATGGATTCCGGCCGGATCACTTTTTGCGGCGAAGAAAGTTTCGGCACCAGCTCTTCACACATCCGCGAAAAAGACGGTATTTGGGCGATTTTATTCTGGCTTAATATCATCGCCGAAACAGGCAAATCCGTTGAACAAATCACGCGTGATTTTTGGAAAAAATACGGCCGAACATATTACCTGAGGTTCGACTTTGACGGCATCGACACCCGGGTCGCCGATAAACTTATGGCTGACTTAGAAGAAAAACTTTCCTCGTTTGAAGGTAAAACATTCGGTGCTTATAAAGTCAGCAAGGCACACCCGTTTGTTTATACCGATCCGGTTGACGGACAAACGACCAAAAACGGTCTTCTTGTTTATTTTGCCGGCGGCGCGCGAATCTGTTTCAGGCTCTCCGGCACGGGAACAAACGGCGCAACGCTTCGCGTTTATATTGAAAGTTATGATAAAACAAACTTTGATAAAGACCCGAAAACAGAACTTAAAGGGCTGCTTAAAGTTGCCATGGGCATTGCCGAAATTCAACAACGCACGGGTAAAGACAGACCTGATTTGACGACTTAAAAGGAAAATTAAAAAAATGCTGAAAAAAGGATCATTACATCGCCCGGACAGACAGCTTGAAAAAATGCTGCTGAATTTGGTGTATTCCTTGATTGCAATGACTGTCAGCGTTTTGCTTCTTTTGGGTTTTCCGCATCACTTTCTTTTATTTTTGAGCTTAACACTTTTCTTAACATCAATTACCATCAGTATTGCCATTATTTTAATCACGGACAGCGAAAACGCTTTAACATACGGCGGTTTTGCGAATGCTGTTCTTGAAGATTCCAATATTATCAAACGCATTGACAATCCTTTCGGCGAGCCTGTTATTGAGAACAAACCGGCGGCGGCTTTTTTCAAACAGACCGATATTTTATCTTTTTTGAAACAAAACGCTTTTGCCGACAGTGCGAGTGAGCTTAATCTTGAGCGTCTTTCTTTGGCTTTGGAAAAACTCAAAGAAGAAAATGTTGTTTTGGAACTTTCTTTTGACGACACAAGTCGTTGGTATCAAATCAGCGTCCGTCCGATTTATCTCAAAAAAAATGATATCTTCGAATCTGATTTTTCCGTTGAAAAAATCCAAAAAGAAACTTATTTTTTCTGGCAGGTTCAAGACATTACCGCTCAAAAAAACATGGAACAAATCTTAGAAAAAGAGCGCCAAAAACTTTATCACTTCATTCAAGATATGCCTTTGGGGCTTTACATCTTAAATCAAAATAATGTCGTTGAATATGTCAACGATACGTTTTCTTCTCAGCTTGACATGCCAAAAGAAAACATCATCGGCAAACCTTTTTCCGATTTTATCAAAAACAAACAAGACAAACTTTTTGATTCCGATTTTGTTGATTTTTCAGAGCTCACTTTCTTCAAAAACGAAAAAAATCAAAATATTGAACTTTTTGTGGCACAGAATCGCTTTACGGATTCGAATATTCTCAAAACACGCGGACTGACTTTAAAATCTCTTCCGAACGATCAAAAACTTTCTTTAATGTTCAACAAATCCGCAAGCGCTTACAAACTTTTATTTAATACTGCACCTGTCGGTATTTTTTATCTTTCCCAAAGCGGCGACATCACCGCTTTCAACCAGAAAGCCTCCGAAATTTTAGCCATTGACGCGCCAAATCCGAAAATCGAATCTTTCTTATTAAAAGCTGATTTAAAACAAATCGAAAACATTTTCAAAGTCTCTCAAAAGACGGACGAAAAGCAAAGCTTAACAACCTTTGAAACTTCTCTTAAAAGCGGCAAACCCGTCTTTTTAAGTATTGCACCTGTATGGCAAACTTATCTTAAAAATTCCGTTTTCGACGGTTTAATCGTTTATGTTACGGATACCACTAAAAGCAAAAATCTCGAACAACAATTTGCCCAAGCTCAAAAAATGCAGGCTATGGGGCAATTTGCCGGCGGCATCGCCCATGACTTCAATAATTTGCTGACTGCCATGATCGGCTACTGCGACCTTTTGTTACAGCGCCACCGCGTCGGTGATCCTTCTTTTGCCGATATTAATGAAATCAGACAGAATGCCATTCGTGCCGCCGCGCTTGTCCGTCAGCTTTTGGTTTATTCAAAGCAACAGCCGACCAACCCGAAAGACATTGATGTTGTCGAAAATTTGACTGATTTAAGCCAATTTTTAAAACGTATTTTGGGCGAACAGATTGCCTTAAGTTTCCACCATGACTCAAACTTAGGTTTTATTCATCTTGATCCCGTTCATTTCACTCAAGTGATTATGAACCTTTGCATTAACGCTAAAGATGCCATGAACGGCAAAGGTGAGCTTAAAATTTCTACGCATGTTGAAACGCTTCTTGAACCTGTCCAATTCGGTGATGACATCGTTCAAGCCGGTGATTTTATTGTTATCAGCATTTCTGATACGGGTTGCGGCATTAAAAAAGAAAATTTATCGCGCATTTTTGACCCGTTCTTTTCAACAAAACAAAATGTCGTCGGTTCCGGAACCGGTTTAGGTTTGGCCACCGTTTACGGTATTGTCAGCCAATCTAAAGGATTGATTAAGGTTGACAGCACCGAAAATGTCGGCACAACTTTTAAGATTTATTTTCCGAGATATGCCGCCAACAATGAAAAAACTTCGGCGCAAAAATCCGAAACACCTGCCGTTGTTCCCGTTTTAACAGCTCTTTCGAAAGAAGCCCCGAAACTTATTTTCGGACTTAATGTCAGCAAAACGGATCATCAAAATTCATCTTCTCAAGACCCGTCAAACATCAAAATTTTATTTGTTGAAGATGAAAATTCCGTTCGCGCTTTCGGCGTCCGCGCTTTAAAGAAAAAAGGGTTTAACGTTGTTTCTTGTGCCTCGGGTGAAAGTGCTTTGGAACAAGACGGTCCTTTTGATTTAATGATTACCGACATGGTCATGCCAGGTATTTCGGGCACCGAACTTGCCGCAAAAATGAAAGCGCGCCAGCCGGACATTAAAATTATCATTGCTTCCGGTTATTCCGAAGAAATGGCACGCAAAGAATTGAGCGGCGATGAAAGCTTTACATTCTTAGCCAAACCATACAGTTTGGGCGACTTAACACAAAAGGTCTTTGAGGTTTTAAATGATGCCGAAAAATAAACAGTTTCCTTTTGCTTTTGAGCCCGCGAAACAATACCAAAGACAAGACTTTATTGTTTTTGATTGCAACCGCAATGCTTTGAAAGCCATTGAGCTTTGGCCGAACTGGCCTTTTTTTGCACTTCTTGTTTTCGGACCTCACGGATGCGGCAAAACCCATTTGGCACATATTTTTGCCGAACATGTTCAATTTGTTTTGCAAAAACCTATACCTATTTCTTTTTTACAAGCGCGCGATATTAAAACGAATAAAGTTTCCTACATCCACGAAAAAAATCCCTGCCTTGTGGTTGAAAATTTGAATGCTCAGGTTGATGAAGAAGCGATTTTCCACCTTTTTAACATTTACCAAAACGAAGGCGGACATATTCTTTTCACATCGCATTATCCGTTTGCGCGCATTAATTTTAAATTGCCTGATTTAAAATCAAGGCTTGATTTGGTTCCGCGTGTTGCAATCTCTCAACCGGATGATCAAATGCTTACCGTTTTGATTGTTAAACTTTTCAGCGACCGTCAAATCATGATTTCTCCCGATGTTTTAAATTATATCGTTCAAAACATGGAGCGCTCTTTTGATTATGCTTTAAAACTTGTCGAACGCGCCGACGAGCTTTCTCTTTCTTTAAAGCGCGCTATTACCGTTCCGCTTGTTAAAAGCGTTATGGAAGAACTTTCGCACAACACACAGCCTGATCTCTTTTAGATTTTTGTCAATTTTTCTTGACTCTTCTCATAATTCTGCTATATTCTTCCGTACTTAAAAAAGGATTGATATCATGAAAAAGAAGAGCCTGGCACAAAAAAACGAATCCAAGACACTGCTGACTCAATATCAGTTTTGTCACTCTTGGTCATTAAGGGACCGGAACGGCAAACTGATTGGAGAAAAGGAAAAAAACGGACTTTGGAATGAATTTTTATTATCGACACCGAATCTTTTTATTTGGCCGAACAAAACTCAGACCTCCTCCTGTGCTTTACCCGAAGAAAACTTATCTTTCTTTAAAGATTGGCTTTATCATGAAAAAAATCTTCTTAAAACTAAATCTCAAAGGCAAAAGCTTAAAACTGACCTTACAAGCTCTTATTTTGCACACTCTTGGTTTTTGAGAGATCAAAACGGCAAAGCAATTCCTTCTCAAGATCGTATTGCTTTGTGGCAAGCCTTCTATTCAACCCATCAAAATCTTTTCATCACTACATCTACAAACGGTCTGCCGGCCTGTATTTTGCCGCAAGAACACATCAAAACGCTTCAAAGTTGGCTTAAAAATGAAAAAGGCATTTTTGCTTCAAAAGCAAGAACATCTCAAAGACAACTCCTTGACACCGATTTAAGCTTAAATGAATTTTGCAGATATTGGTCTTTAACAAATCAAAAAGGTCAGAACATATACGATAAAAAAATTCGGGCCTCTCTTTACAATGAGTTCAAAAATTCTGATTTTCAAAATCTTTTCATTCAAATACCCACCCACGGAAAAACCCTTTTTGTTTTGCCCGAAAAAAGCATTCCTGTTTTTCAAAATTGGCTTAAAGAACAAAAAGGTATTGTTGCAAAAAAGGCTTTAGAGCCTTCAAGACAAAAGCTTGACACGGATTTAACCTATTCTCAATTCTGTGATCAATGGTCCTTAGAAAAGAGCAACGGACATTCTGTTCCTTACGAAGACAAATCAGCTTTTTGGTATCAATTTCAAAGCAAAAACCCTGACCTTTTTGTTCGGGTTAAGTTAACTTTCGTATTACCTCAGGAAAATATTGATATTTTTAAAAACTGGCTTCATGAAAAGGACATTAATGTCCGTGAGTTACCTCCGATTCAACGCCAAATACTTGAAACGGATTTGAGCAAAAATCGTCTTTGGCGTGACTTGTATGTATATAATGAGAGCGGCAGCCCTATTTGGAATTACAATCTTAAAATTTCACTTTTTAATGAGTTTCAAAACAAGTATCCTGATCTTTTTGTTCGCGCCGGATCATGCTTTGTGATTCCTCAAGAAAATTTTTCGGTCTTCCAAAATTGGCTCAAAAGTGAGAAAGGTTTTACGGCTTCTAAAACAAACCTATATAGAGAAAAAAACACCCAAAATGCTAATGCTCGCCAGATTCTTAAAACTGATTTAACCCGTCAAAAATTCCTCGGATCCGTTATCTTAAAACAAGCGGGCGGAAAAATCATTGAAGACCTGAAACAAAAATCAAAGATTTTCTCTGAGTTCAAGTTTCTTCATAAAAACCTTTTTATACATGTTCGATCAAAGCAAAAATTTGTTCCTGTTTTGCCTCAAGAAAATATTAGTGTGCTTCAAGAATGGCTTAAAAATGAAAAAGGAATTATTTTTCAAAGAAAAAGCGAGCCTCAACGCGGTGCGCTCAAAACAGATTTAACAAAATCTTTTTATACGCAACGATGGTCTCTGCGCACAAAAAACGGCTCTCCTCTTGATTATCATCAAAAGAACGCTCTTTGGATGGAAGCTAAAAACGAAAAATGCAAAGATCTTTTTATTCCTGTCCGTTGCAAAAAATGTAAAACTTATATTTTGCCCCTAGAAAATATTGAAGCATTTGAAGAATGGCTCAAAAAAGAAAAAGGAATATCTTTTATCAGCAAGCCCTCGTCATATCGCGATCAAAACGATAGCGACATCACTGTTGACCACTTTTTAAAAAATATGTATGTCATAGACCAAAGCGGTAATATTCTTGATAAACAAGCTCAAAGATATCTTTTTTCAGAAGCAAAATTCGGTACCCCAAATATTATGCTTCGAGTCCAAAACACAAGGAAAAAACTTTATGTTTTGCCCAAAGAAAATTTGCCCGCCTTCCAAGAGTGGCTCAGGCAAGAAAAAGGGCTGAAGATTGTCGATAAAAAAGCTTTACTTTCAGCCATAAAAGCCGAATACCAAACCAAGCAAGCGCTAAAAAACGAAAAAAAAGCCAAGAAAGAACCGAAAACCAAACAAAAAACATTAAAATCCCAAATCCCGGTAGGCGCAAGACTGCTTTTTGAAACGGATATCATCAAAGCACAGTTTGTTTGTTTTTGGAAACTTAAAAAGGACGGTTCTCTTCTTGATAATCTAAAAAAAGCTTCGTATTGGGATGCTTTGTTAAAAGACAAAGACCAAAATATCTTGGTTTCTGCCTATGGCGGGGGTCCTAAAACTTTTGTTTTGCCTCAAGAAAATATCCCTTTGTTTCAAGAGTGGCTTAAAACAAAAGGCGTTACGGTCATATCACCTCAAAGCCCTTCTGTTGAAAAAGAAAAAGCCGTTTTATCTTTAAAAACAAACCAAAGAGTTGATTGATAAAATACGGTTGAATTTTTTTTTATTCTTGCTAAATTAGCACGCATAAGGAAATTAAAATGTATCATGTTGATGACATACGCGCTGATTTTCCCGTTTTCAAACATTTTGAAAACGAAAAAAAGCCGTTTGTTTATCTTGATACGGCAGCCTCGGCTCAAAAGCCCAAATGTGTTATTGATAAAATCTGCCGAATTTATCAAACATCTTATGCCAATGTCCACCGCGGTGTTTATGATTTGGCTCAAAACATCACCGCCGAATATGAAAACGCCCGCAGAAGTATCCAAAAATTTATCAATGCGCGTTCTTCATCCGAAATTGTCTTTACGCGCGGCGCCACCGAATCGATCAATTTGGTTGCCTCATCTTTCGGGTTAAATAATCTTAAAGAAGGCAATGAAATCTTAATTTCCGAAGCCGAACATCATGCAAATCTTATCTGCTGGCAAATTGTGGCCGAAAAGACGGGCGCCAAGCTTAAGGTTTTTAAGATTAATGATAACGGCTCTTATAACAGGCAAGAATTTGAAAAGAACTTAACAGATAAGGTTAAACTTGTTGCCGTCACTGCTATGTCAAATGTTTTAGGAACCGTCTTTCCCATTAAAGAAATCTCTGAAAGCGCCCATCAAATCGGAGCCAAAGTTTTGGTTGATGCCTGCCAGGGCATTGTTCATCAAAAAATTGATGTTCAAGATATTGATTGTGATTTTCTTGCTTTTTCCGGTCACAAACTGTACGGCCCGACGGGAATCGGCGTTTTATACGGTAAATTGAACTTATTAAATGATATGCCTCCTTATCAAACCGGCGGCGACATGGTCGATAAAGTCACTTACCAAAGAACAACTTTTGCCGAGCCTCCCGCACGCTTTGAAGCCGGAACGCCCGCATCCGTTCAAGCCATCGGCATTGCCGAAGCCGTTTCTTATATTTCAAATCTCGGTCTTGATAACATTCATGCCCATGAAAAAGAGCTTGTCTCTTATTTTAATCAAAGGGCTCAAGAAACAAAGGGCTTAAAAATTGTCGGAACGGCTGAAGACAAAGGCGGCGTGATGTCTTTTGACTTTAACGGAATCCACCCTCAAGATTTGGCTTTTGTTCTTTCTCATGAAGGCATTGCCATTAGAATCGGACACCATTGCGCCGAGCCTTTGGTTAATCGTATGGGCTATACCTCAATTGCGCGTGCTTCCTTTGGTTTATACACATCAAAAGCGGATATTGATGCCTTTTTTGCGGCTCTTGAAAAAGTTAAACATTTCTTTTAATTGACATCTGCAATCTTTGGTATATAACAGCCCGTAAGGAAAAAACATGACAGATGAAATCGATGAAAATGAAGCGCAACTTTTAGAAGCAATCAGCGCCCAAGAACCAACACCGGAATATAAGGCTTTGTCCGGTGCTCCTCTGCCTGCGGGTACCGAGAGGGCTGATATGCAAACAATCATTGATGCCATACGTCAGGTTTATGATCCCGAAATTCCGATTAATGTTTATGACATGGGGCTGATTTATCACATTGACATTCATGAGAACGGCAATATTTTTATTGACATGAGTTTAACCGCTCCCGGCTGTCCCGTTGCCGGCATTTTGCCTCAACAGGTTGCCGATGCCGTCGCCGCTCTTTCGGGTGTCGGTGAGGTTGAGGTTAAAGTTGTTTGGGAACCCCAATGGACGATTGAACGCATGACTGACGAAGGCAAAGCCATGCTTGATTTGTTTTAGGGAAAAGACAGATGGAAAGTATTGAAACTTTAATTGATAATTTTTCTTTTTTAGAATCGTGGGAAGACAAATACCAATATCTGATTGATTTGGGCGAAAGCCTGCCTCCTTTGGACGAATGTTTCAAGACAGACGTTTTTAAGGTTCCCGGCTGCCAATCGCAAGTTTGGCTCGTTCCCGAAATCAAAGACGGTCTTTTTTTCTTCAAAGCCGACAGTGATGCCATCATAGTCAAAGGTATTATTTTTATTTTAATGAGCATCTACAATGCAAAAGAAACAAGTGAAATAAAAAACATTGAAATCGAAAAAATTTTTGCTAAACTGGGTTTGGAAGAACACTTAAGCCCGAGCCGAAGAAACGGCATGCTTTCTATGGTTGAAAGAATCCGCTTTTATGCCGGACAGAATTAACAAGAGCCGAAATGAATATTCACGAATATCAAGCCAAAAAACTGCTTAAAGATTTTAAAACAAATATTCCCGGCGGTGCTATTGCTTACACACCGCTTGAGGCACAAAAAGTCGCCTTAAAAATTTCATCAAAAGGACCTTGGGTTTTAAAGGCTCAAATTCAATCGGGAGCCCGCGCCAAAGGTTGTTTTGCGGAGCCGGATTCCGAAGGGCTTTCCGGCATTGTTTTTGTTTCGAAACAGAAAGACATTTTTCCCGTTGCGCAAAAGATGCTCGGACATACTCTGATTACCCCTCAAACAACGAACAAAGGCAAACTTGTCAGCAAAATTTATATTGAAGAATTCAACCACGCCAAACAAACTTTTTATTTAAGTTTTGTCATCAACCGCATCGAAGCCTGCATCACATTACTTGTCGCCAACGAAACGGATAACATTCTTGATTTGGCTCAAAATGATCCGAAATCGATTTTGAAAATTAATTTTGAACTTCATCAACGAATTAAAGACAAAGATATCAAACAGCTTTTAATGTTTTTGAATTTGGAAGAAAAAAGTTTTTCAAAACTTAAGTCTTTTGTTCAAAATCTTTACAAAGCTTTTCTTGAGCTTGATGCCACCATGCTTGAAATTAATCCGGTCGGCGTCACCAAAAACAATGATTTTGTGGCGCTTGACGCAAAAATTTCTTTTGATGACAATGCCCTTTTCCGCCATCCCGATGTTGTTTTCATGCATGATGATTATGAGGTCGGCGAAAATATTTTGAAAGCTTCAAAATGCGGTTTTAAATATCGTGAATTTGAAGACGGAAATATCGGTCTTATCGTTAACGGCGACGGTTTGGCTTTGGCCGTTCATGACTATTTAAAACAGATGAAACAAAAAACGGCATGCTATCTTAATATTAAGGGCGGCGTTGATGAAGATAAAATCGCTCAAAGCCTGAAAATCATGATGACGAATCCGAAAGTTGAGGGTATCATCATCAATATTTTAGGCGGCTTTTTAAGATGCAACCTGGTTGCCGACGGTATTATATCAGCCGTTTCGGAAATCGGGTTGAATATTCCCCTTGTTGCACGTTTTGAGGGAACAAATAAAGAAGCCGCAAAAGAAATCTTAGAAAAACATCATTTCAATTTTTTAACCGCCGACAGCTTGCAAGAAGCCGCCATTAAACTCACAAAAGCCATGAAAGAGAGCGACTGATGTCTATACTTGTTGATAAAAACACGCGTGTTTTGGTGCAGGGCATTACCGGCTTGCAAGCCTCATTTCACACAAAACGCATTATCGCCATGGGCACAAATGTCGTTGCCGGTGTTTCCACGCATTCCGCCGGTTCGATTCATTTAGGCGTCCCCGTATTTGCTTCGGTTCAAGAAGCCGTCAAAAAGACGAAAGCCAACGCAAGCCTTCTTTTTGTTCCGGCCAAGAGTGTTAAACCGGCCATTAAAGAGGCTCTTGAGGCCGGCATAAAACTTATTGTTTCCATTGCCTACGGCGTCCCTATTTTAGACGTTTTGGAAATTCATCAAATGGTCAAAAAGCATCATGCCGTTTTAATCGGACCGAACACACCCGGTATTATTACTCCCGATGAAGCTTGTTTGGGTGTTTTCCCGCAAAACATTCATCAAAAGGGATGCATCGGCATTGTTTCGCGCTCTTCAACGCTCACTTATGAAGCCGTTTTGGAAACAAATCGCGCCGGTTTGGGACAATCGACCGTTATCGGCATCGGTGATGATATGATTGCCGGATGTCACTTTGATCAGGTTATGGATCTTTTCTGCCAAGACCCCGAGACAAAAGCCATTATTCTCATCGGCGCACTCGGCGGAACTTACGAAGAAAAAGCTGCGGCTTATTATAAAAAAATCAAAAACAAAAAACCGCTTATTGTATATATCACCGGTTTTGAAAACATGACGGATGATATGGGATATGCCAGCGATATTATCACACACGGTAAAGTTACCATTGAAGACAAAAAGAATATTTTTAAAGATGCCGGTGCCATTGTTATTGAAAGCATTGATGACCTTCATGATGTTTTAGCTGATATCCGATGAGCTCTTTATTTCAATCTTTACTTAACATTATTCTTCCGCCGCGCTGTCCCTGTTGCGGCAAAATTGTTCCGACTCCAAACACATTATGCGCATCATGTTTTAATCAAATTTCTTTTATTTCGCACCCTTACTGTGCTGTTTGCGGCATGCCGTTTGAAAACGAAAAAGACGCCAATCTTCATCTTGTTTGTCCCGATTGTGCCGTTGCCAAACGAATCACACGCCTTAACCGCAGTGCCGTCATCTATGATGATTTTTCCAAAAAAGGTTTGCTCTCTTTTAAGTTTTACGATCAGATTCATTTTGCAAAAATATACGCCAAATGGCTGAAAGCGGCCGGTGCCGACATTTTTGAAAAAGGCGTTGATTTAATCATTCCAGTTCCTCTTTCTTATCCGAGGCTTTTAAAGCGCCGCTATAATCAAGCGGCTGTTTTAGCGCGTGAACTTTCAAAGCTGACAAACATTAAAAACAATAATCTTGTCTTAAAAAAGATAAAACACACAAAACCTCAGTCTTCGCTTTCCGAAAAAGCAAGACTTAAAAACCTGAAAAATGCTTTTATTGTTTCCTCACCCGATAAAATTAAAGCCAAACGCATTTTGCTTATTGATGATGTTATGACAACCGGCGCCACTCTTTCCGAATGTGCCAAAGTTTTGTTAAAAGCCGGAGCCAAATCCGTTGACACATTAACCGTCGCCCGAACGCGAAAATCTTGAAAAGATATTCTTCTTTTATTATTTTTTTGCTAGACTTATTTTGCTAAAAGTTTTACTAATTAAAGTGTTGATTTTAAAAAAAAGAGGAATCGTTGAGGCGCTTTTGCTTAAATATCTTTTTTGCTTTTTTTTGCTTTCTTGTTTTTTCGTTTGAAGCAAAGGCTTTAGAAAACGAAAAGCTTTCGCTTGAGCTTTATACAAAAAAATCAATAGAAGGTCTTGATGTTCTTTTTAAATTTACCTTAAAAAACGGTTGGCACATTTCGTGGCAAAATCCCGGTGATGCGGGTGTCCCGACACAATTTTCTTTTAAAAATGCCAATGTTCTTTTTGAGCAATCTTCCGCCCCTGAAAAATTTATTTATCAGGATATCATCACTCAATACGGCTTTTCTTCAAAAGCTTACTACTATTTCAAACTTTCGGATTTGAAAGACAATCCTCAAGTTAAAGTTTCGTGGACGGCCTGCAAAGACGAGTGCGAGCCGGATGAAGCCGTTTTTGATTTGCCTTCGGAAACCGCGCCTCTTTTTGAACAAAATTTTCAAAAAGCTCAAAAAACGTTTCCGAAAATTTTCGAAAAACCCGTTTCGGCTCAAATCAAAAATAACAAACTTGCCTTAAACGTCAAAGATTTTCCTTTTGATATTGAATATTTCATCCCTTCCGAATCCGGCATTTTAAGCGCTGATGCGCACTATTTTCTTACCGTTAAGACGGGAAATGAAAAAAATCTTATCAAAGACAAATTTATTATTGAAACCTTGAAAAACAAAATTCCGACGGCGGGCCTTTTTATCACGCCGAACGGGGTTTATCAAATTACTTTATCTCAGCCCGAACCCAACATTTTCTTTCTTTTGCTTCTTGCGTTTTTAGGCGGAATCGTTCTTAATTTGATGCCTTGTGTGTTTCCTGTTTTGAGCTTAAAAGCCATCTCTGTGGCGCATAACACCAAAACAAGCAACAAACATTTTTTAAGCGCTTTATCTTATACATCAGGCGTTGTCTGTTCGTTTTTACTTATTGCCGGCCTTCTTTTTGCCTTAAAAGCCGGCGGTGCGGCACTCGGTTGGGGGTTTCAGCTCCAATCTCCCGTTTTTGTTTTTGTGATGATTGTTTTGTTTGTTTTGATTTTGCTCTTTTTATTTGATTTTATTCCTTTTAACATTCCGTTTTTAAACACCTTTTCAAAACTTTCATCTCTTAATTCTTTTTTGACCGGCTTTTTTGCCGTCTTAATCGCGAGCCCCTGCACCGGACCTTTTATGGGCGCGGCGGTCGGCTATGCTTTATTTGAAAGTCCGAAAATTTATTTCCCGATTTTTCTTGCCTTAGGTTTAGGTTATGCTTTTCCTTTTGCGACACTTGAAATGTTTCCGAATGTTATCCGCCGTTTCATGCCCAAACCGGGCAAATGGATGCAAACCGTCAAATATATCTTGTCCGTCCCGATATTTTTAACTGTTTTTTGGCTTTCCTGGGTTTTATATCACCAGCTCAATAATCGCCCGGGCGCTGACCTGTGGCAGCCTTATTCTCAAAAAATTCTTGATGAGGCGCTTGATAACGGAGATGCCGTCTTTATTGATTTTACGGCAAAATGGTGCTTAACCTGCCTGCTCAACGAGCGAACTGTTTTAAGCTCCGAATCCTTTATTAACGCGGCAAAAGAAAACGAAATCCGTCTTTTAAAGGCTGATTGGACGAACCGCGACGAAGAAATTTTTAAGGCTCTCAAATCTTACGGGCGAAGCAGTGTTCCCTTATATGTTTTCTACCCCGAAGATGATGAAAATCATATCATTTTGCCTCAAATTTTAACGTTAAAATCTGTTTTATCCGCCCTCAAAATAGAAGAATAATTCATGAAAAATACCGAACTGAAATCGTTTCTGAAAAAAGAGGTTTTTAAAACAAACCGTTTGACCATGCGTTCTCTTAATCGCGGCGGCGCCTCTTTGAACTATAAAATATCTCTTGAAAACAAATCTCTTTTGCTTAAGGTTTTGCCTCTTTCAAAAAGAGCGCGCGGAGAAAACCTCTTATTGATTTATCAAAATTTAGGCATGATAGAAAATCTTGCAAGCGCAAACCTTTGTGCTCCGACAAAGTCCGATTTTTTACTTTTCAAAGATTACATCCTTATTTTTATGGATTTTATCGAAGGACGAAGAATGGAAATCAAAGATCTTTGCCCGCATGAATTGTCACAGATCATACAAAATGAAATTATTCTTTCCCGCGCCGTTTTTCAAAAAACGGACTTTATCGCAAAGCCCCTTACCCCTCAAAACCTTTTTGAAAATACTTTAGATAGATTACAAAAAATCAAACAAACATCTTTTTTGCTCTTTTATCAAAAAAGAATTTTTGAAATTTTGCAAAATATTTTTGAAAACGCGCCGCAGATTAACAAATCTCCTTGTCTTATTCATGGCGACACCGGGCCCAATAATTTTATATTAAACAAGCAAAGCAAACTTTTCTTTATTGATTTTGAAATGATCCGTTACGGTCAGCTCTCGGAAGATTTGGCACAATTTCTTTTATCGCCTCTTTTGCAACACAGCATTTGGTTTTTTAATCAAAAGAAGTTTATTGAAAGTGTTATGTTTTTCAACAATTCCTTTGATTTGAGCTTTAATGATTGGCTTTACGGCGTTTCGATTTATTTTTTAAGGCTTGCCAATCGGCGCCTGTCTTCGCCGAAAATTTTGAAATCACCGCGTAAAGCCTGGCTCTTTTATAAACATCTTCAAAAATACGAAAAAATCTTAAAGCTTCTCAAAACGCTTTACTAAACCGCTTTGTTTTGCCATTTCCCCGAGTGCATAAACTGATATGACATCACAAAAACGACCAGGTTGTAAACCCCGTCCGAAAGCATACACACATAAAGCGGCATTTTTAAATATAAAATCACAAATCCGATATAAAACGTATAAAACAGCATTGCAATCAATTCAATAAACATTGTATATCTTGCATGCCCCGTTCCTGATGCCGCCTGAAACCAACACCATCCCGACAAAAGCGGAATATAGCAAAGCAAAGCCGTCAAATAAGGTAAAATACTTTTTTGAATTAATCCGACATCGTTTGTATATATTCTTAAAATCGGCACACAAAACAGTGCAAAAAACACCAAACATCCGAGTATGATTTTTGTGTTCATCAGCGCCACTTTTTTTGTTGCCTCTACCACTTCCGAAGCTCTGCCTTCGCCGATTAAATTTCCCGTTATTGTTCCGGCGGCCGCACCGAAAGCAAACACGACTCCCCACGGCAACCCCGCCGAATTTTTCAATATATTTGAAATCGCGAGTTCGGTCTGTCCCAAATGCTCAACTGCAATAAAAAACAAAAACCATGTTGAAACAGACACAAATTGCTGCAGCATCGTCCATATTGAAATGCTCAAAATTGATTTTAAAAGCGCAAAATTTTTGTAAACGAACTTATCAAATCCATATTTTTTAACATCTGTTTTGTATTTTAAATATAAAACATATACGCCGACCGCCATAAATTCTGACATCATCGAAGCTATCGCCGCCCCTTTAACACCGAGCGGCGCAAACCCGAAATGTCCGAAAATCAACGCATAATTTAAGAAAATATTACAAACCACCATCACAATTGAGGCAATTTGTAAGACTGATGTTTTTGCAATCCCAACAAAAAAAGCACGAAACATCATTATTATTGAGGCTGCCCAAAGCCCTAAAATTCGCCAATTAACGTATTCTACGGTTGCCTTAAAAACACTTTCATCATCAATTAAATTTTTTAACATATGCGCTGAAAATATCTTTGAAGCTCCAATCAAAACGAGAGATAAAACGCTTAAAAAGAACAACCCTTGATAAAAAATCTCACCTGTTTTTTTAAAATTTTTCTCCCCGTTTCGCCTTGAAATAATAATCTGCGCACCGAGACTGAAACCCGAGATAATCATGAAAAGTGCCAGAAAATACGTTGCCCCGAGCCCGGCCGCCCCGATGGCAACCGTATTTAACCGACCCAAAAAAATAACATCCGTTATCCCGACAAGCTGTTCAAGCAAAAAACTTATCAAAACCGGAAAGCTTATTTTCCATATACTTTTAAAGTCGTAATTCATCTCTTATTTAATTTCAAAGGGCAGATAAACCGTAAAAGTCGTCCCGTTGTGCATTGTTGATGAAACCGTCAAATTTCCTCTGTGGCGCATCATAATCTGCTTTGCAATCGAAAGTCCCAAGCCCGTTCCTTTAATACCCAAATTTTTATGCTCCTGCAAACGATAAAAACGTTCGGTTAATCTTGCCAAATCTTCCGCACTTATCTTCGGACCTTTGTTGTTCACCGAAACGGCCACCGCCTTTCCTTCGGCCACATTAAAGCTTTTTGAATGCGGAATTTTTTCGACTTCTTTGACTTTTATCGTTACATCGCTGTTACTCAAACCGTATTTAATGGCATTGTCCGTTAAGTTCTGAATCAGCCGTTTTATCTGCTGTGAATCGGCAACAATTTTTTTCAAACGCGCAGGTTTTTCTATTTTTAAAGTTATTGAACGTTCCTGTGCTTTCATCTCTAAAGCTTCCGCCACTTCGCCGACAATTTTCAAAACATCTGTTTTTTCATTCGGAATCTCATCTTGAGACATTTCAATTTTTGAAAGCGAAAGCAGGTTTTCAATCAATGATGACATAAATGAAGCCTGTTCTTTCATAATGTTTAAGAATTGCTCTCTTGCATCCGAATCGTCTTTTGCCGTTGTCTGCAATGTTTCGATAAAACCCGAAATAACCGAAAGAGGCGTTCGCAGTTCATGGCTTGCATTCGCCACAAAATCCGACTGCATCTTTTCAATCGTTAAAGCTTTCGTTAAGTCATAAAGCGACACGACCGCGACGGCGCGGCCTTTTGAAAACCACGGAAGCTGTTTGATATGCGCATAAATTTTTTTATCAATCGGTTCGGCCGCATAAAAAACCAGATTTTCGGACTCGCTTTCTTTTTTCAAAACTTTTGAAACAGCCTTTACAAAATTATTTGATACAAAAACGTTTTCAATATTTTTGTTTGCCACGCCTTCGCCCAAAAGCTTACGTGCCGACAAATTCGCGCCCAAAATATTGCCCGAGCGGTCTATCATCAAAATCGGATCCGGCAATGTATCCAAAACAGCCGTATCCGACATTGCTTTTGCCTCTAAAGCATCTGTTTTTGCCACCCAAAAGCGATGCATCGAGTTAATCGCATCGGCAATTTCTTTTGCTTCTGTTTCCGAAAGTTTCACATCTTTACTTAAGTCGTCTGTTGTTAAATTGTTGATATATTTTTTTAATCTCTGCAGCTCAATGGAAATCGGCGAAAGAAAAATCATATTAAAAATAACGATTGCGCTGTAAGAAAGAATCGCCGACAGAGGCGATAAAAACTGGAACACGACGAGCAACATAAAGACAACCGCTGCCGGCAACGAAAGCACCAAAACGCGCTCCGAAAACTTTGAGTTTTTTTCTATTTCCCAAACGCCGCTTTTCTTAAAAAGCATGATTTTCTCCGTTTATTTTCAACAAAAAATTCTAGACTTCGATTTAAAATAGGTTAAACTACAAGAAGTTTAAATTCATTTAAGAAAACAAAGAAACAAACCGAATGAGCGAAAAAGAAGAAAAGGTTAACCCGTCGACAGAACAATATCTTAATATTAAAAAACAATATCAGGAATATCTTGTTTTTTACCGTATGGGTGATTTTTACGAACTTTTTTTTGAAGATGCGGCCGTTGCGGCGAACGCGCTTGATTTGGTTTTAACCAAACGCGGCACCTATAAGGGCAAACCCATTCCGATGTGCGGTGTTCCCTTCCACGCTTATGAAAACTATCTTGCCCGCCTTATTCATCAAGGCTTTAAGGTTGCCATTGCCGAGCAGACCGAAACACCTCAAGATGCCAAAAAACGTTCACGCAGCGCTCTCGTCAACCGCGAAGTTATCCGTCTTGTCACACCCGGCACTTTAACCGAAGATAATTTGCTTGACGCGCGCGAAAACAACTATCTTCTTTGTTTTGCCGTTCAATCCGACACGCTCGGTTTTGCGTGGATTGATTTGTCAACCGGTGATTTTTTCACAAAATCCCTGCCGCTCCGCCCGCGTTTCTTGGGCTCTGACATTCATGCCGTTCTGAGCCGAATTATGCCGAGCGAAATTATTGTTTCGGATGCGGCTTTGGCTGATGCGGATGTTTTAAAAACGCTCAATTTTTATCAAGACAAACGAACCGTTTTGCCCCAAAGCCGTTTTAACACCGCAAACGCAAGAAAGCATATCGAATCGTTTTTTAATGTTTCGACCGTTGATTCTTTCGGCTCTTTTACCGATGCCGAAATTTCCGCCGCCGGCATTATTCTTGATTATATTGAAAGCACTCAAATCAAAGAAAAGCCGCGCATTAAGAACATTGTTCAAAAAACAGATGCAAAAAATATGGAAATCGATTTATCGACACGGCGCAATCTGGAGCTCATCTCTTCGCTTTCCGGCAACAAAAAATCTTCTCTTTTGAACTCAATTGATTTAACCGTTACCGGTGCCGGCGCCCGTTTGTTTTTAAATCGCCTTTTGAACCCGTCGCTTGATATTAACGAAATCAACACCCGTCTTGATACCGTAGACTTTTTTATTTTGATTCCCGAAATCCGAACGGAACTCCGCTCCTTTTTGAAACAAATTGCCGACATGGAGCGAATCGTTACAAGGCTTTCTCTCAACCGCGGCGGTCCGAAAGATATGTCGGCGCTTAAAAACAGCCTTTCTTTTGTGCCAAAAATCCGCAATCTGATTAATAACTACGGCCGTTTTAACACGCTGATTTCAAAAATTCCGGATGCCGTTTCGAACATTTTGAACAAAATGTCTGATTTTTCCGCATTGGTTGATGTTTTAGACCATGCCCTAAAAGATGATGACAACCTTCCGAGTTTTACCCGCGACGGCGGCTTTATCAAAAAGGGGTTTGATTCGCTCTTAGACGAGCTTCACAATTTGAAAAGCAACAACGTTGACATCATGCGTCAAATGGAAGCGGCGTATGCCGAAGAACTTTCAATCCCGAAACTTTCGATTAAATACAACAATCTTGTCGGTTTCTTTATCGAAGTTCCGAACAAATTTACCGACGCGGTTCTTCAAAATCCGAAATTCATTCATCGGCAAACGGTCTTAAACGCCATGCGTTTCACCACCCCCGAGCTTTCCGATTTAGAGCAGAAAATCAGTTCTGCCGGTGAAAAGGCGCTTGCCGTCGAGCTTAATATTTTCAAAGACTTAACGCTTAAAATTTTAAGTGCGGCCGACCAAATTTCTCAAACGGCGAATGCTTATGCCGAGCTTGACATTGCAACGGCTTCGGCCGAGCTTGCCGTGCGCAAAAACTACACACGCCCCGTTGTTGACCAATCTTTTGTTTTTGAAGTTAAAGACGGACGTCATCCCGTTGTTGAAGACGCGCTTGAAAAAAATCATACCGGTCCGTTTGTGACGAACAACTGTATGTTAGACGGCAAAACGAATCGAATTTGGCTTTTGACCGGTCCGAACATGGCCGGTAAATCAACATTTTTAAGGCAAAACGCCATTATCGCCATTATGGCTCAAACGGGCTGTTTTGTGCCGGCGTCGTATGCGCATATCGGTCTTGTCGATAAAGTTTTTTCCCGCGTCGGTGCGTCAGATGATCTATCCGAAGGACGTTCGACTTTTATGGTCGAAATGGTTGAAACCGCCGCCATTTTGAACGGCTCGACCGACCGTTCTTTTGTGATTTTAGATGAAATCGGGCGCGGCACAGCCACATACGACGGTTTGTCAATTGCATGGTCGGTCGTCGAACATCTGCATGATGTCAACAAATGCCGTGCTTTGTTTGCGACTCACTATCATGAGCTTGCGATTTTAGAAAAAAAATTGCCTAACCTTTCTTTACATGCCATGAAAATCAAAGAATATAATAGCAATGTTGTTTTCATGCATGAGGTTATCGACGGTACCGCCGACCGCTCTTACGGCATTCATGTCGCGCAGATTGCAGGCTTGCCGAAGCTCGTCATCAAACGCGCCGAACAGGTTTTAAAGGCTTTGGAAAAAAATCCGGACAATCAAAAAATTGTCGCAATTAATGACGATTTGCCGCTTTTTGCCTCCTTAAAACAAACCGAAGAAAAGGAAGAAAAGTCGCCTCTCGACGAAGCTCTTGAAAACCTCAATCCCGATAATTTAACGCCGCGTGAAGCACTTGATAAAATTTATGAAATCAAACTTTTGTATCAAGATAACAAAAAATAGGCTCGTTTTTTGATGCCGAGACTTGATATTGATAAAAAAACATCATAAATTAACAGCAGCTTATCAATTAAGAGATATTAAAAAATGGACGACTTGCCCGAATTAAGAGATATTCATCTTCCCGACCCTATCGGTCTGTTTCCGTTGGGTGCGGGTTTTTGGTCTTTAATCTTCTTTTTATTTGCCGCCGCCTTATTGTTTTTTATCGGTCGACATTATTACCTTAAAAGCAAAAAACATTATGCCATTGAGTTTATCAAAAACATCAAAAAGCAAGACATCGACGGCGTGCGTCAAATCTCTGAAATGCTGCGACGAATCTGCAAAATCAAACACAAAAAAGCCGTTGCGCTTTATAACAAACAATGGGCAGATTTTCTGAATAAAAACTCGTCCGTCAAGCTTTCAAACGACGTGCTTAACGTTTTAATCAACGCGCCTTATGCTCCGTCGCAAACGCCCGTTTCCAAAACTTGTTTTGCACAAATCAAAGATTTTGCACTTTCCTGGGTGGAGACAAATCTATGATTTCGTTTTTATATCCGTGGGCTTTTCTTGCTTTCTTTTTACCTTTTTTGATTTGCGCGCTTTTAAGAACAAAAAGCCGCACCGAACAAAACGCTTTAAGAGTTCCGTTCATCAAAGATTTGTCTCTTATTTTAAAAACGTCCGGTTCTTTTATTTCAAATCAGGGCTTAAAATTTTTCTCACCGCTCTTTTGGTTTTTGCTTCTTATCTGGCTTTTTTTGGTTTTGGCACTGATGCGTCCCGTTTCTGTCGGCGAGCCTGTCCGGCTTCAAAACAAAGGGCGTGATATTTTGCTTGTTACCGACATTTCAACGTCTATGCTTGAAGAAGATTTTGCTTATCGAAATTTTGCCGTTTCAAGGCTTGATGCCGTGCGTGCCGTTGTGTCCGACTTTACACAAAAGCGCCTTCAAGACCGCTTGGGGCTTATTCTTTTCGGAACGAGAGCCTATCTTCAAGTTCCGCTCACCTTCGATAAAAAAGCCCTGCTTGATGTTTTGAGTTCAATGCAGGCCGGCATGGCAGGACAATCAACCTCTATCGGCGATGCCGTCGCGCTTGCCCTTAAAACACTCAAAAGCAGCAAAACGGATAAACAAAATCAGGTCATTATTTTGTTAACCGACGGTGAAAGCAATGACGGCAACATCAGTTTTCCCCAAGCCATTCAATTGGCCAAAGATGAAAAAATCAAGGTTTACACCATCGGTGTCGGCTCACCTTCTTTTTCAATCGCTCAGGCGTTTTTCGGTGTTCAAAATACCGACCTTGATGAAGAAAGCCTCAAAAATCTTGCAAGCGAAACAAACGGCAGATATTTTAAGGTAACTTCTCTTTCCGAACTTGCCGAAGTTTATCAAAAAATTGACTCTCTTGAGCTGCAGGATTTTGAACAAAACATTATTTATCCGCAAAAAGAGCTTTATTTTTGGCCGCTTATTGTTGCTTTGGCTCTTGCGTTTTCAGGGCTTTTTTGTAACCTTTTAAGTGATTTAAAGAGGCGCCCATGATGTCGTTTTTCAATAATTTTGAATTTTTAAGACCGGCGTTTTTATGGCTTTTACCCGTCGCCTTTTTGTTTTATTTTTTCAAACAAAAATCCGTTTTGGTTTCATCTTCGTGGGAAAAAGTCTGTGAACAACCTCTGCTTAAATATCTTTTATCTTCGGGCAAAAGTTTTAACCGAAAATGGCGTCTTTCTTTAATGCTCTTGGGGCTTGTTTTTGCCATTATCGGTGCGGCGGGTCCGAGTTTTGAAAAGAAAGAACACCCTGCTCTTTCAAAAGAAAATCCGATGATGTTTGTCTTAAACCTTTCATCTGACATGAACAGAACAGATATCCGGCCCTCAAGACTTGCACGTGCTAAAATCGAAATAAAAGATATTTTGCTTGACGGCAATTTTGACCCGAGCGGGCTCGTCGTTTACAGTGATGAACCTTTTTTAATCAGTCCTCTTTCGTCCGATCCGAATCTGATTATCAATCTTTTGCCGAATGTTCAAACAAATATTATGCCCGTCGCCGGCTCTCGCTTAGACCGTGCAATCGACTTTGCCGTCGAGCGTTTAATAACAAGCGGCTACATCAAAGGCAACATCGTTGTTTTAACGAACGCGCTTCCTTTACATGCTCAAGATGCGTTTGAGGCTGCGCAAAAATCTGCTCAAAAGGGCTTTCCTGTCAGTGTTTTTGAGGCTTCCGTCGGCAAAGATTTAAATCTTTCCGAACTTGCTCAAAAAGGAAAAGGATTTTATTTGAACGCCCAACAGATGAACAATGTCGCTTTTATTGATTTCTTGGAAAAAACCTCCGCAAGCGAGTTATCCGAAACTCAAAACAAACTCTTAACCGAACAGGATAACGGCTGGTGGTTTGTGCTTTTAAGCGCCGTTTGTTTTTTGCTTCTTTTACCCAAAGGTGTTTTTGTCTTTTTAATCTTTTTGTGTTTTACCGATAGTGCAAACGCCGGCTTTTTCTTTAACAACAATCAGGAAGGCGCGCTTTTGTTTTCAAGCAAAGAATATCAAAAAGCCGCTCAAAAATTTGAAAACGAAGATTGGAAAGCCTCTGCTTATTATCGTGCGGGCGATTACAAAAACGCCGCTCAAATTTTTTCCAAAAAAGATGATGTTACTTCTCTTTATAACAAAGGCAACGCTTTGGCAAAAGGCGGGCAAATTCCGCAAGCCATTAAAATGTATGAAAAAGTTTTGCAACAAGATCCTTCTCATGAAGATGCCAAATTTAACTTGGAATATTTAAAAAAGATGATGCAAAACGAGCAACAGTCTAAAAACAGCGAAAATAAGCGCGAAGAAAATCCTCAAAACGAAAATCAGCAAAACAGTCAAAACAACGCCGGCAATGATGCAAACAATGATGATAATGCCGCGGCGCCTCAAGAGTCTCCAAACAATGACGAACAAAAGGACGAGAATCAACAAAACAATCAAGAGCAATCGTCCGATGAAAAATCCGATGACCGCTCTCAAGAACAATCTCACGGCCAAAACAACAGCGAAAATTCGCAAGAAAACGATTTAAGTCGCGAACAGCAGCAAACGCCCGTTTCACGAGCCAAAGAACAGCAGGCCGATGAATATGACGAAACCGTTCAGGCGCGCGAACAGCAATTTCGCGAAATCAAAGATGATCCGGGCGGGCTTTTGAAAGCCTTTATTGCTCAGGAATATCAAAAAAAGAGGTATGATTCAAAATGATCAAAAAATACATTCAAATTTTGTTTTGTCTTTCTTTATGTTTTTCATCACCGGTCTTGTCCGCCGTCAGTGCAGATGTTGACACTCACGCGATAACGCCTCAAAGCTTGGTTGTGCTGACAATCACTTCCGATGCTGTTTCTTCCCCAAGCCCTGATTTAAGTGTTTTGAAAAATCTTTTTAATGTTGTTTCCACTTCCGTTTCGCGCCAAAGTTATGTGATTAACGGCAACGCACAAACTCAAATGCAATGGCAATTTTCACTTGCGCCGCTTCAAAAGGGGACCGTTACCATTCCGTCGATTGTCGTCGGCAACGAACGCACCGATCCCATTGAAATCAACATTTCCGATCAGGCTCAAGGAACATCGCCTCAAAACCCAAATCCGAGCAAAGAACAAAGCACGGAACCTTTATATGAGCTGACGGCCGAACTCTATCAACCGAGAAACGAATCTTTTGTTAACGAACAAATTCTTTATGCCGTGCGTATTTTTGACAGCGGTGTTTTGGAAAGCGGCGAACCGTCGTTTGAACCGACGACCGATTTTATTATCAAATCTTTAGGAAAGCCGAAAGTTAAACAAACTCCCGACGGCAAACGTGTTATTACTTACCTTTTTGCTTTGTTTGCTCAAAAAAGCGGCGACATTTTGATTCCGAAAGTTGTTTTTGACGGCTATGCTTATCAGAAACCGGCATTAAGCAATATTTTTCAAGGCGGAATTTTTCAAATTGATATTCCTTCCGTTTTCGGGCTTCAAACGCCTGTTCATCTTGAAAAAGAAGGAAAAAAAATCAACATTTTGCCAAAGCCCGAAAACTATTCTTCAAAATGGTGGCTGCCTGCCCAAAACTTAAGCCTTTCCGCAAAGCTTGTTAATCCGTCTCAAAAAATCTTGCAAGGCAATGTTTTTATGCGCGAAATCACTCTTACCGCAAACGGATTGACCGACTCTCAGTTGCCCGAGCTTGAATTTGATATGCCTTCTTTTGTTAAAACATATCCCGAAAAGCCCGTCGGTGAAACAAGCGTTTCCGACGGCGGTGTGGTCGGCCAGACAACAACGCTTGTTTCTTACATTCCTCAAAAGACGGGGCAACTTGTGTTGCCTAAAATAGAAATTCCCTGGTTTAATACTCTTACGAACAAAAACGAAGTTGCCGTTTTGGAACCCGAAATCATTACCGTTTTTGAAAATCCGAACATTCAAAGTGAAAAAACAGACGTACCCGACCGGGCGGGAACAACAAAAATACCTTTACAAAAATCTTCTCAAAGTAAGCCATTAAATCCTTATTTAATTTCTCTTGTCGCCTTTTTTGCCGGGCTTCTTTTTGCTTTGATTTTGTTAAAAAAACCAAAAGAAAAACAAAAAGCGGAACCTTCCGTTGTCCGTGTTGAAGATATCGCGCTTCATGCCAAACGAAATGACTTAAAAGCCCTGCGTAACAATCTTATTCTGTGGGCGCAAAAAAGTTTTCCTGACCCCCGAATTTCAAATCTGAAAGATATTTCCGATATTTTGGAAGACAAAGATTTTGAGCGTATGGTCAGTATGCTTTCGGCGGCTCTTTATAACAAAACGAAAGAAACCGCGTTTCAACCGAAAGCTTTTATCAAATCTTTCAAAAAAGCTCTTAAAAACAAAAAAAAGAAAAAACAAACGGAAAATCTGCCCATCCCCCCTCTTTATTAACAAAATAAACTGCTGAAAAAAAATATTTGCAATCTTTTGATTTCCGTGTTCTAATAACGGCAGCTCCAAAAAAATTAAACAGAGGCGGCCATGTATTTTTTGAAAAGATTTTTTTTAGGTTTAGGCTTTCTTGCGCTTATTTACGGCGGCACATCCGGCACCCAAAGTTCCAGCCTTTTTATTCAAGGCATGAGTTTTATCGGTCTTTTAATCGTTTTGGTTATTTTGTTCATCTTCGGAAGAATGCTTCTTCGCGGTTTAGGCTGTATTCCCTCTTTAATCATTATGGTATGTGTTGCCTTGTTTATGATGTATACACTCGGACTTTTTAATAACGGGGTCGGAGGTTTTGCAAGCTCTCTTTCTCAATTTATCGGTCGCGACAATTCTCAAAATTCTCAGGTTGTTCCGACACCTGAGCCTCAACAACAGGATGATGTTTCCGGCGAGCTTTTTGATGATTTTAAGCTTCAAAGTGCAGATACTTCAAACACTCAAGAAAAAGATACGCCGAAAAAGAAAGGCTTGCTTCAAAATGTCGTATCGGCACTTTCCGGTAATTCTCAGCAACAACCTCAAGAATTTAATCCCGACATGTATCCCGTCTTATACGCCTATCCGCGTGTTTTGACCGGCGATACTCTTGAAATCAGAGGGCGTTATTTTAAGCTTTTCGGAATTGCCGCTCCCGAAATCAGCCAAACCTGTGCTGATAGCGGCGGTCGCTCATATAATTGCGGCAAACAGGCAGCCGCTTGGCTAAAAAGTTGGCTTGAAGACGGCGAACTGGAGTGTCGTGTTATTCAGCAAGATACGCGCGGAAACATGGTCGGCACATGTTCTTACGGTCCTTATGATTTAGGTGCCGCTCTCGTTAACGCCGGCTGGGCTGTCGCTTACACAAAATATACCGACATTTATGTTCCTTATGAACTTCAGGCCCAACAGGGCAGACGCGGTCTGTGGCAGGGACAATTTTATAAACCGTGGGATTGGCACAAAATTAAAGAACGGCAGAAAAATGTTAAAGTTATCCGCCAAAAGAAAAAGAAACCCGGCATCTTCGGATAGAGCGTATGTCAGATGTTTTTTCCTTTACCTGCTGTGACATCAAAGCAACCGAGCGCCTCGCCGAAGCTCTTTCTTTGATTGCCAAAAGGGGCGATACTTTTGCGCTTTTTGGTACTTTAGGTGTAGGAAAATCCGTTTTTGCGCGTGCATTCATTCAAAATTTAACAGATGCCAAGGAAGTTCCGAGTCCGACATTTACGCTTGTTCAAACCTATGAAGCGCCTGATTTCGATATTTATCATTTTGACCTATACCGTCTGAAATCTGCCGAAGAAATTTGGGAACTCAACATGGAAGAAGCTCTTTTCAATGCCGTCAGCCTGATTGAGTGGCCCGAAAAAATGGGCGGCTATTTGCCCAAAGATGTTTTTAAGATTTTCATCACGGCAAACGATGACGGACATCGCCTCGTTCAAATCGAAACACCGAATGACGAGAAAGCGTCGCGCATCAAAAAAATTCATTTACCGAACGAGGATTAAATGCAAAACATCCATGCAACAGTTGTCGATTTTGACGGAAACGGGCTTCTTATTTTAGGGAAATCCGGCACGGGAAAATCGGATTTAGCGCTCCGCCTTATTTGCGACAAAGGGGCTGTTCTTGTTTCCGATGATCGCACCGATATTGATTTGCAAAACGGCTCTCTTATTGCTTGTGCGCCTGAAGCGCTCGCCGGTTTGCTTGAAGTTTACTCTTTGGGAATTGTTCGGCTTCCTTTCAAAAAAACAACCGAAATCAAACTTGTCATAGAGCTTTGCGATCATCATGAAATCGAGCGTATGCCGACCCCTTCCTTCTTTAATTATGAAAACATTAAAATTCCCTTGTTTAAGCTTGACCCGTTTGAGCAATCTTCTCTTGATAAGATTGTGGTCAAATTGAACTGCCTTCTTGAACAGTAAAAAGAAAAAACTTAGAATATTCGTATATTTGTCACAAGGAAGAAAAATGCAAAAGAAATACGTTGAAAATTTTCTGAGAACTTTAGGCAAACCTTTGCTTAAATTCATTATCTCACTCGGCGAACTTTGTTTGTTTATTTTGCGGTCTCTTTACACGGCCGTTACGCCTCCTTTTTATTTTAAGAATTTCGGCAAACAAGTTCTTGATATCGGCTTTTATTCGTTGCCTGTCGTCGGCCTGACGACAATTTTTGCCGGTATGGTTATTGCCATGCAAAGTTATTCCGGCTTCGGCGGTGTCGGCGCCGAAAGCATGGTTGCCGATGTTGTGTTAATTTCCGTTACCAGAGAGTTGGCTCCCGTTTTATCGGCTCTGATGGTTGCCGGACGAATCGGCGCCGCGATGGCTGCCGAAATCGGCACGATGAAAGTGACGGAACAGCTTGATGCGTTGATCACGTTGTCAACAAATCCGTTTAAATATTTATTCGCCCCGCGCTTATGGGCAGGTTTTACCGTTTTGCCTTTTCTTGTTTTATTCGGCGACGTTATCGGCATTTTCGGCGGTTATGTCATCGGTGTTTACAAATTAGGCTTTAATCCGGCCAACTACATTAATGCAACTCTTGAATATCTTCAAGCGCTTGATATCACGACCGGCGTTGTCAAAGCTGCGGTTTTCGGCTTTATCATTGCTTTGATGGGGTGTTATAACGGTTACAAATCGAAGGGCGGCGCCCAAGGTGTCGGTGAAGCAACAACAAATGCGGTTGTTTCCGCCTCAATTCTTATTTTAATTTTCAACTACATCATTACCGAAGTTCTTTTCTCAAAATAGGTGCGTGATATGTCAGACATTAAAATTTCGATTAAAAATTTACACAAAGCATTTGGACGGAAGAGCGTTCTAAACGGTGTTGATTTAGACATCAAAAAAGGAGAATCTTTGGTCGTTATCGGTGGTTCCGGAACGGGAAAATCCGTTTTAATCAAATGTATTCAAGGACTTCTTGTTCCCGACAGCGGTTCCATAAAAATTGACGGTGTTGAAACGATTGATGCCAAACTTGCCGAACAAAAAAAGATTCATTTAAAAATGGGCATGCTTTTTCAAGGCGGCGCTTTGTTCGATAGTCTCTCCGTTTGGCAAAATGTTGCTTTTTCGCTCATAGAAAACCAAAAAACGCCTAAAGATGAAGCTAAAAGACGCGCCATTAATGTTTTGCGCCAAGTCGGTTTAGCACCCGATGTTGCCGATTTATCGCCTTCCGAACTTTCAGGCGGTATGCAAAAACGTGTCGGATTGGCCCGCGCCATTATCACAAGACCTGAGATTATCTTCTTTGATGAACCGACGACTGGGCTTGATCCGATTATGGCCGATGTTATTAACGACCTTATTGTTGAATCGGCAAAAGGTTTGGGTGCCACAACGCTAACCATTACGCACGATATGGCGTCTGCACGTAAAATCGCCGATAGAATCGCCATGCTTTATCAAGGAAAAATTATTTGGCAGGGCACTGTTAAAGATTTGGATAAAACGGATAATCCGTATGTTGTTCAATTTGTGAACGGTTCTGCTCAAGGTCCGATTAAGATGGAGGTTTAACAGATGTCCAAAAAAAATTCCGTTCAATATGTTTGCCAAACTTGCGGTGCCGTCTATCCGAAATGGCAAGGCAAGTGTGACTCTTGCGGTGAATGGAACAGCATTATTGAAGAAAAAAGCGAGCCGAGCGGTTTTTCGATTTTAAATGCCAAAAAGAAGGGAAACCTGATTGATTTTGTTGACTTAAGCGGCTCAACACAATCTTACGAACGCATTAAAACCGGCATCAAAGAAATTGATCGTGTGTCGGGCGGCGGGTTGGTTCCCGGCTCGGCCATTTTGGTCGGCGGTGATCCCGGCATCGGCAAATCAACTCTTCTTTTGCAAATTGCCGCCGGAATCTCACAAAAAAAGCAAAATTTAGAATGTTTTTATATTTCAGGCGAAGAAGCTATTGATCAGGTTCGTATCCGCGCCCAGCGCTTAGGTGTTGCCGAAACACCCGTTAAGCTTGCGTCCACAACCGAGGTTAAAGATATTATCGCCACGCTTGAAAAATCAAAACCGACCGTTGTCATTATCGATTCCATTCAAACGATGTATTTGGAAGATGTCGAATCGACCCCCGGCAGCGTTTCTCAAGTCAGAGCCTGTGCTTATGAGCTGATTAAGCTCGCCAAAAAAATGGGCTTTGTGTTGTTTTTGGTCGGACATGTTACCAAACAGGGCGCTATTGCCGGACCGCGCATTTTGGAGCACATGGTCGATACCGTTCTTTATTTTGAAGGCGAGCGCGGACATCATTTCCGTATTTTAAGAGCTGTGAAGAACCGTTACGGCGCAACAGATGAAATCGGTGTTTTTGAAATGCAGGACAAAGGTCTCGAACAGGTTGAAAACCCGTCCGCCTTATTTTTGGCCGAGCGACAGGGCAACGTTTCCGGTTCTTGCGTCTTTGCCGGCATCGAAGGTTCCCGTCCGCTTCTTGTCGAAATCCAAGCCCTTGTCAGCCAAAGCGGCTACAGCGCACCGAAACGTGCCGTTGTCGGGTGGGATTCAAACAGGCTTGCCATGATTTTGGCTGTTTTGGAAGCGCGCTGCGGCTATAATTTCAGTTCTCAAGACGTTTATTTAAATATTGCCGGCGGCTTAAAAATTTCTGAACCGGCGGCAGATTTAGCCGTTGCCATGGCTGTTATTTCTTCGCTTTCGAACAAACCCTTGCCGTCTGATATGGTTATCTTCGGCGAAATCGGCTTGTCGGGCGAAATACGTGCCGTCACGCAACCGGCTCTTCGCTTAAAAGAGGCCGCGAAACTCGGCTTCACGAGTGCTATCGTTCCGACAAGTTTCGGAAAAGAAAAGAAACTTGATGACATGTCCTATTATGAAATCGGCAATGTTCATCGCTTAATCAATTGGTTTAGTTAAGAGAGGTCAAAATGCATCAACTTAATAATTTAGACGTTATTTTAATTGTTTTGACGCTTGTTTCGATGCTTATTTCGCTTGCCCGCGGCTTGACGAAAGAAGTTTTATCAATTATCGGCTGGGTGTTCGCCGCCATTTTTATTTTTTATTTGCTGCCTTATCTCACGCCGTTTACAAAAAACTATGTTGCAAGCTCCATGATGGCCACATTTGTTTCATCGCTTATTTTGCTTGTTGTTTTCTATATTTTGTGGTTTCTGCTTACCTTTAAAATGCTCAAAAAACTCAGAAAGAGCAAGCTTTCTTATCTTGATCGCGGCTTAGGGCTGATTTTCGGTTTTTTAAGAGCATTTTTACTTGTGGTTTTGTTTAACATGCTTTTGAACACGCTTTTGCCGGAAGAAGCCAAAAATCCGTTCTTTGCCGACTCGCGTTACTTCACGAAAGCGGGTGAGTTTGCCGAACCCTTAAAGAGTTTTATTCCGGAAGAAACGCTTAACAAATTAAAAGAAAAATCGACGGAAACAAACTCAAAAATTCAAAACAATCCCGAAGAGCTTTTCAAAGAGCTTGCCGAACCGAAAACTTCCAAAGTTGCAACCGAGCCGAAGCCCAAAGAACAGGAAGAAGGCTACGACAAACAGGAAACGCAAGGTCTTGACCGCCTGATTGAAAATGCGGCAGAATAAAAAAAACAGCGTGAGAAATCACGCTGTTTTTTTTGCTTCATATCTTTTTTTATCTTTCAAAAACTTCATACAGCTCAGCGGAATAGAAAGCATATAAATACACGTTGCAATGCCGAGCGTCAGCCACGGCTGAGTGAGCATAAAGTTAACAAGGAGCACAACCACAAGCATCAACGGCACAAACATTGATGTCTTAACTTTCGTTTTCTTAACCGAAACGGTCGGAATTCTGCTCACCATTAAAAAGGTAACCAAACACATCAAAACGGCGCAGAAAGCGTTTGAGCGCAAAACAACTTCAAGGACCGGAAAATCAAAACACATCAACACCGGAAACAATCCCAAGGCCGCCGCGGCAGGTGCAGGCACACCGACGAAATAATGCGTCCAATATTCGGGGATTTCTTCTCCGTCAATCATTGTGTTAAAACGTGCCAAACGAAGGGCCATACCCATTGCAAACATCAAACAAAAGAGCCAGCCGAAACGCGGCAAATCGTAAAGCGACCATTGATAAATCAAAATTGCGGGAGCCACACCGAAACTTACAAAATCAGATAAAGAATCGAGTTCCGCGCCAAACTTTGACGATGTTTTCAAAAACCGCGCCACGCGCCCGTCAAGCCCGTCAAAAAGCCCCGCAAAAAAGATACAAAGAATAGCCTTTGCCCAGTTTCCCGCGACCGAATATCTGATAGATGTCACACCGGCGCAAAGTGCCATCATCGTGACCATATTCGGGGCCAGTCTCCGAAACGGAATTTCCGTTAATTTTTGTTTTGAAAGGGCAATTTTATCGTTTAATTTTTCATTTATTAAATTAACCATTATTTGATAACTCCTTGAGGACGTTCATTCGTTTGCGCGCTTAAATTGGCAAGCACTGTTTCACCTGCAATCATTGTCTGACCGACACAAACGAGCGGCTCAACATCGGTCGGCAAATAAACATCTAAGCGCGAGCCGAATCTGATCCACCCGAAACGCTCACCCGCTTCATACTTATCGCCTTCTTTGGCAAGGCAGACTATCCGCCGTGCCACAAGCCCCGCAATCTGAACAAAAGCAATTGTTTTGCCTGAGGCTGTTTTCATTGAAAGCAATTGACGTTCATTGTCTTTGCTTGCTTTATCTAAGCTTGCGTTAAAAAACTTTCCTTTAATATATTGTGTTTTGACGATTTCACCTGTTGCCGGCGCACGGTTCACATGCACATTGAAAACGCTCATAAAAATGCTGATACGGTTATATGTTTTGTTGTTCATACCGAGTTCCTGAGGACCTGTTACACGTGTTATCATCTGAACGACGCCGTCTGCCGGCGAAACAACAACATCTTTGATTTGAGGCGTTACTCTGTCCGGATCTCTGAAAAAGTAATAACACCAAATCGTGAGCACCAGCCCGATCAACCCGAGCGGCATCCACAACACACCCAAAACGGCCGTTACAAGTGCAAAAATACTGACAAACTTCCATCCGTCCTGATTAATGTTCGGAAAGATGTATTTTTGGAGCGAAATCGGTGCTTCTTTCATTTTATTTTCCTTAAAATGGTCAAACTCTCGGCTTTTAACAAACCACATTTTTAAAAAAAATTCAAGTTTTATATTGCAATTATAAAATTATGTGATAATAAAGATGTCATCTGATTTATGCGCTTGTGGCGGAACAGGTAGACGCTGCAGACTTAAAATCTGTTGGGAGCAATCCCGTGCCGGTTCGATTCCGGCCTAGCGCACCAATAAAAAAAGCACCCTTGCGGTGTTTTTTTTATTGGTATGTCAGTATCAAATTTACTCATTTTTTATTTTTTTGAAATATGTTTAACATATGTCAGAAAGCCCTATAATTAAATCTCTTATCTCTCTTAACGATGTTTTTATGCAAAACGAATCTTTCGGCGATGAAAAAAATCCCGAGATTTTTTCTTATGTTGACAACAAAACGCATATTTGTCTTTGCGCGCCGCATGCCACAAAAACCTTTGTCACCAAAGAAATAAAAGCGCCTGATTTATATACCGGCGCCATTGTTCAATATATCGGGCAAAAACATAGATTTTCTTACATCACACGCAATAAATTCACTCCTTATAAAGCGCTTGTTACCGATTTTATTTCATCAAAAAATCTTGAACATCATTTTTTCTTAGACATCCACGGCATGAAAAACCACAAATCTTTTGATCTTGCCGTCGGCACGGGCTATCTGCCGAAAAAGGCTTATCGCCAAATTCTTGAAATTATTGATTTCTTGGCAAAAACATACAATATCTCTTATGTTGTTAACCATAAAAACTATACCGGCAAACCCGGCCTTACCGGGCGCTTACAGGAAAAAACGAAAAAGCCATCGGCCATTCAACTTGAATTTTCAAAAAACTACCGCGATATCTTTGCTCAACCTTCAATCGTTCAAAAATCAACCGTTCCTTTTATCTTAAGGCTCGCAAAAGCTTTAGAAAAAACAAATCTTGATTAATATTCTGCGCCTGCCTTTGAATGGTAAGCCAGCACCGCTTTCCCTTTAGCAATTGTCTGTGGGGCGATAGGTTTTGAAACGCTTTGCCCCGAAACACCTCTTAACCTAGAAATTTGAGCCGTTTTATTTTTTTGAGCTTTTTGTTGTTCTCTTTTTTCTTCAATCGTCATATTCGCCACTTTTATTAAATCTTCTTTTGATAACGAAATTTCAATGGGTTTCAATCTTTTTGTAAAAATTCCAAATGTTTTGGCTTTTGACGTATGATAAACTTTTTGTTCTTTTAATATTCTTCTTCGTCTTTCTATCATATATCCCCGTTTGCTTCTGTCTGTCGGTCTGTATAACGCAAGCATAGCTTTCCAGCGCTCATCTTTTGTGTCAATCGGATAAAGATAATCTTTTCCGTCTTTTTTAATATGCATGTAAATATTTTTTAACTTGTTTTTAGAAGGAAAAACTGGAGCTTCTAGGAAAAGGCCTTTCCAATCCTGTTTACAAATCTCGGTTGATTTTTTGCATATTTTTGGTGTCCACCCTAATTCTATACCGTAATCACGATATAATCCGCAATTTTTTCCTGCTTCAAACTCATAAACAAATCCAAAATGTAAACCTTCACCGTTTTGCCCCACAACACCCATTTTAGCGCCATAGTTGCCATCACACCCCGAATACATCATGGCTGTTTTAATATCAGGTGTTGAATAAGCTAAATTTTTGCTTTCACGAGCGGCAAGTGAAATATATGGCCTATCGCCAAGGCAGCCACCTCTGAACAAGCTTTTCAGCTCTTGTTCGTTGGTTTTATAAGTTTCCTCTGCGGCAATCAGTTTTGGAGAATTAAAAGCTTCCAGATATAATTGTTCTTCCAAATTAAAACCATATTTTTCTCTGATTTGCGCCGATTGCGGATTGTTCATATCGGCATTAATACTTTTTCCTCTCATACAACGTTCTGACGTTTGTGCAATATCAGCCATTTCAGATATTTCCACCGGAAGGACTGTTCCTAAATTATATGGATTTTGCTGATTTTTAATTTGTTCATAACGCAGAACCTTAAAAATCTGTTCTGCCGTCTTTTGGGCTTCTTTTGGTGTTAACACGGGCGTTTGTATGCCTCCCCCCGTTACCGCAATCGTTGACGGGTCTGCTGCTTCTTTAGAAAAACATGGTACGGCATTCATGCCGCTTTTTCTTAATAAATTCGTTATTTCTAATATTTTATCAATATTGCTTGGCTTAACTTCGCGTATACCATCTTCTCGTCCTTGGTCTGTTGAAATAAAAATGGCACAAGGTCTTTCAAAATCTTGAATAAAATTGAATAAATGAGCGGTATATTCGTCCATACCTTTTCTCCTAAATTTCCTTTATTTTACCACAAAAAAGTCTTAAAGTAAATTATAAAGCAAGGTAATCTTAGTTTATTTTTCTTTGTTTATGACCGATATTTTTAAGATATTGTGATTGTTGTCATATTCGTATTCAACCAAATCGGCAAGTTTTTTAACCAAGAAAATGCCTAATCCGCCGATTTGACGATCCCTAAAGTCTGCTTTGACTTTCGGATCTTTGATTGCGAGCGGATTATATTTTCTGCCTCCGTCAATAAAGGCTGCCATATACGTGTTTTCTCGAAAATCGGTCAAAATATCAACTTTTCCGTTTTCAAAATCCGTATAAGCATATTGCGCAATATTGACAAACACTTCTTCAGCCGCCTCAATCATTCTGAATTGAACGCTCGGCAAAACGTTATTTTCACACATATCATCTCTTAAAAAGCTTAATACTTCAGAGAGCTTATCTAATTTTGCATCTACGGTCAGTTGTCTGCCATTTGTTCCCTGATAGCAAAATTCGAGCATTGTAATATCATCTGATTGCGCCGTATCCCCGGCATATTTTCGAATATTTTTGAGCACTTGATCAAGTGTTTTTTCAGGTGACACGAACTTTTGACTCAACACCTTTTTGAGCCTTTCTTCCCCATAAAAATCCGAATTTTTGTTTTCGGCTTCCGTCACCCCGTCAGTATATAAAAAGATGCGATCATTTCTTTTCATTGTTAATTTTTGTGTGATAAAACGAACATTTTTCTTAACACCTAAAACAACATTTTTTTCAGGTCTGATAAATTCGTATCCGTTTCCATCATCAAAAAGCGGATGCGTATGTCCTGCATTTACATATTCAACCTCTCCGCTTAAAACATCAACAACTGCCATAAACGCCGAAACAAACATGCAGCTGTCGTTGCCTTCATAAAGATCATTATTGATAGTATAAAAGGCTTCAGAAAGCGTTTTTGAACTTTTAACCGCATTCTTAATAAGAGCCTGAGCTTTCATCATATAAAGTGCCGCCGGAATGCCTTTTCCTGAAACATCGGCCACCATAATTGCAAAATGATTTCTGTCGATGAAGAAAAAGTCATAAAAATCACCGCCAACCCTTTTTGCCGAAACCATTTTTGTGCTCATCTTAAAAGCGTGATGCTTCGGATAGCTTGTTGACAAGGCAGAGCTTTGAATGCTTCGGGCAATATTTAATTCACTCTCGTTTTTTTGTTTTTCAATAACGGCTTCTTTTTCTTTTTGAATGTAATTTAAAAGGTTTTCTCTCATGTCATTCATCGCTTTTGAAAGCACAAAAACCTCGCGTGCCGATGCTTTTTCTTCAAAGCTTTTTGAAAAATCACCCTTACCGTAATTTGCGGCAATTTTGCTTAAACTCAATAACTGTTTTGTTGATTCGTGGCAGATATGATAAACAATCAAAAACAAAACCAACATTCCGATAATAAGGGGCAGAATCGTCATATATTGAACCCGCCTGATCGGATTAAAGATTTCATTTTCGGAATAGACCAAACGCAATCCCCAGCTTAAGTGCTTTATCGGCGCATAAAATGCCACCGCCGGACCTTTCACAACCGACGAATAAGAAAGCCTTGTCATACCTGTTTTACCGCTTAAAACTTCCTGTCCGGACTGTGTCAATTCAGGCACTTTATTTCTTTTTGCCAAATCGAATATTGTCATTTTTAAGGCAATTTCAGGATCCGGATGCGTTATATATAAACCGTTCTTTGAAATCAACAACAGCTTTCCTTTTTCTGAAGAAGAAAAGCTCTCCATACTTTCTTTCATCTTTGAAAGATCGACCGTTAATGCCACAAGTCCGTCAAAATCTTTGCTGTTTTGAAACAAAAACGGCACCAAGCATGTCACGACCGGTTTTTTCGTTAACATGTCCTCATATGGTTCGGACCAATAAATTTCTTCAATCTTCGGAACTTCTTTAAACCAAGGAAAAATTTTATAAAAATTTTCAATTTTTTGTGCCTTAAAAGACACATTTCCGTTCAAATCAACCAAGCGATAAAGTGTTCCGTATGAAACATCTTCGGGCGGAAAAACATAAACCCAAGCTTCCGTATATGTTAAAGCTGAAAGATAAATCGTTTTTACCGCCGAATTTAGCGCAAGCTCCATTGATTCAACATCATTGTCTTCGAGCTGGCTTAGCATGTTTTTTGTGTTTAAAACAAGCTGTTCAGTGTCTAAAGCTAAATGCGTAATATCCGAAACATATGCCTGAACGGATTTTTTACCCATTTCTTCGGCATTTGAGCTGACAATGTGTCTCGCACTTTTGGATAAAAACACACCCAACCCCAAAAACACAACCAACATGCATATCAAAATACCTATGCTTAATTTGAATGCGAGCGATTGTTTATTTGACCAAAATTTGAGATTGTTCATCATTATTTTGATTCAAGCAGACTTTCAAAACCCGTGTATTCAAAAATAGATCTGATTGAGTCCGAAACGTTGATTAACTTAACCGTTCCGTTTTGAGCATCCATCATCTTTTGAAATTGCAAAAACGCGCGCAAACCTGCCGAAAAAACATATTCCACGTCTTTCATATCGAAAACAAGCTCTTTTAAGCCTTTTAAGTCAACCGCTGCTAAAAGCTCCGGCGAAGTATTCGGATCAAGCCAGCCTTTGAGCTTACAAACCAATTTGTTGCCGTTTTTTTCTTGTTTTATTTCAATTTTTTTTGTTTCTTTTTCCATAAAGTTTTTCCTTTCAAAATTCCTTTGCCTTTAATTTATTTAAATTCCAAAACATTGTCAAGAAGGCTTTGATTTTATAAAAAATTTTTATTGCTTTTTTCTTTCCCTTCTGTTATAAAGCCTAATATCTTTAATAATTGTTAAATCATTTTAAATTTCAATCATATGGAAACGAAAAAACTTACTTTTGCCGATCGCGTTTCGGCGGCCTTTGCTTTAATCAAAGATGAGTGCAAAGAGTTTTTCTCAAAAGAAAACCTGAAAAGCATCAAGGAAGATATCGCGTCTTCTTTCAAGGAAGTTTTCAAAAGCGCTTTCAACAAGAAGTTTTTCAAAACCTGCTTTATTATCCTTGCCGTCGCCTTGGCGATTGTCCTCTTCTGGATTTGCTTTGCTCACAACACGCGACTCGGTTGGTGGGTCTTGTCCTTGTCGCTGATAACATTGATTGCGTATTGGCTTTCCGGTAGTGACTTGCTCGTTTATGCTCGTCTTTTGTTTGCTCTTTTGGTAGATATCGCAGCCCTTGCGCTTTTTTGCATATGTTTTTATGTCGGCAAGTTTGCCTACTATATACTGCCTTCTGCTGAAGTTAACGAACTTCCCGAACAAACTGCCGCTTTTGGCTTTGCCGTTTTAGCAATGCTTTGCATCTTCTTTGGCTTGCTTTTTGCTATATATGCCGGTGTTTCCGATCGAGAAAAACAGCCCTTACATTTTTGGGGTTTCATCATTTGGCTCTTAAAATGGGCAGCGGTTCTTGCCCTCGTCGTGGGGCTTTGTTATCTTATTTTGAAGTTTGTCCTGCCTCTCGTCTGAGGTCGGCAAAAGACTTTTATCGGCTCTCTTTTGCAAGAGAGCTTTTTTTATTTTTCAATCATAATCGTTACCGGTCCGTCGTTTAAAAGTTCGACTTTCATATCCGCACCAAACACCCCGTTTTCAACGTTTATTCCAAGTTCGGCAATTTTGTGGGAAAAGTATTCGTAAAGTGCGTTTGCCTCTGTCGGCAATGCCGCATTTTCAAAGCCCGGACGGTTTCCTCTTGATGTGTCTGCACAAAGTGTAAACTGCGACACAATCAAAATCTTTCCTTTTATATCAGAAACAGACTTATTCATCTTACCGCCTTCGTCTTCAAAAATGCGCAAATTGCAAATTTTTTTGCTTAAAAAATCCGCCTCTTCTTTTCCGTCACCTTTCTGAACACCTAAAAATACGAGAAGTCCTTTTTCTATTTTCCCGACAATTTTATCGTCTACTTTAACGGATGCATATCTTACTCTTTGAATGAGCGCTTTCATTTTTCTTGCCTTTAAAAGAACATATATGAAAAGACAACGGCCGCGATCAGCCCTGCCAAATCCGCAAGCAACGCACAAGGCACGGCCGCACCCGTTTTGCTTATTTTAACCGCACCGAAATAAACGGCCAAAACATAGAATGTCGTTTCGGTCGAACCCTGCATCACGGATGCCACAAACCCTTCAAAGCTGTCTGCACCATAGTGAGTTAATGTTTCAATCATCATTGCTCTTGCCCCGCTTCCCGATAACGGTTTCATCAACGCGGTCGGAAGTGCCGGCACAAAATCGGTATTAAGCCCGAAATGGTCGAAACAGGTTGTAAACATATTTATTAAAACATCTAAAACACCTGATGCACGCAAAACCGCAATCGCGCACAACATTGAAACCAAATACGGAATAATTTTAACGGCAATCTCAAAACCTTCTTTCGCGCCATCGATAAAAACCTCATACACATTGAGTTTTTTAATCAAACCTGCCACAATAAAACCAATGACAAACGAGAATAATATAAAGTTTGCAAAAAGATTTGAATATTCCAAGCGAACTTCCGGCGCAATATTTAAGAAATAATACGCTATCAGAGCAATAACGGCTATAAAACCCGCCAGATATGAAAAAACAACACGGTTAAAAATATTGAGCTTCTGCACAATGGCGACCGACAAAAAACCGACGAGTGTCGACACCGAAGTGGCGAGCAGAATCGGCACAAAAACCGCAGTCGGATTAACCGAACCGAGCATTTGCCGATACATTAAAATATTAATCGGAATGAGTGTTACCGCCGAGGCATTAATCACCATAAACAAAATCTGCGCTTTTGATGCTTTTTCTTTATCTTTATTTAATTCCTGCAGTTGCCCCATTGCCTTCAGGCCCATCGGCGTTGCCGCATTATCAAGCCCCAAAACGTTTGCTGCCATATTCATCACGATTGAACCGAGCGCCGGATGATTTTCGGGAACTTCCGGCATAATTTTTTTAAACAGAGGTTTTAATGCTTTCGCTATCAATTTCGTCAGGCCTGATTTCTCGCCCACTTTTAACAATCCGAGCCACAAGCAGAGCATTCCCGTTAAACCGATGGCAATGTTAAAACCGTTGCCGGCAGCCTCAAATAAGGCAAGCGTTATTTTCTCAAAAACATCTGTCTGCCCCAAACAAAGCTGATAGCATGCATTTAAAAATGCCGCCAAAAAAAATGAGCAAAAAATAACATTAAGCATCTGAAAACTCCTCTGTTTTGTTTCTGTTTTTTCAAGTTTAACAAAAAAAACTTAATCTTTTATTATGAATTTTATTTTAATCTGATTTGCAGAGTTTTTGTTTTTATAAGGATAAAATCATGACCATTCATTTACTTTCCGTTCTTATCGTTCTTGTTCTTTTGTTTTATCTGTATGTTGTTTATTCTTCTTTAATCAAAACAAAAAACAAACTTAAAGAGGCTGCGTCCGGCATTGATGTCCAACTCAAAAAACGCTACGATTTGCTGCCGAATATTTTAAATCTCGCCTCCGAATTTATGAAACACGAAAAAACACTTCTTTCCGAAATCGTTGCTTTAAGAAACAGTGCCATCACACAAGATTTTGCGGCTCACCCGAAAGAGCGAATCGAAATAGAAAACACCTTAAACAGCAAACTTCGCGCATTGTGGGTTAATGTTGAAAACTATCCTGATTTGAAATCCAATCAAACGATGGTTCAAGCCATGCAAACATTTAACGAAACGGAAGAGCACATTGCTGCCGCACGCCGTTTTTACAACAATGCTTTGACAGATCTTAAAAACGCCGTTGAAATTTTTCCGTCGTCTCTTATCGCAAAATTTCTTAACATTAAAGCTGATCAGCCTTTCTTTGAAATAGACGAAACCGAAAAGGCAAGAATTGACGTAAAGGATTATTTTAAATAATGGCAGAAAAAGAACAAATTTATCCCGACTTAAGACAAGGCTTTGATGCCTATTGGCAAAAAACGCTTTACCCGCTTTTAAAATCAAAAGAAACTTTGCGCAAAAAATATGTCGCTCGTTTTTGGGCTTTGATTTTACTTGCTTTGTTTGTCTTACCGACCGTTGCCATCGCCACCATCGGTTTTAACCACCATTTTGGAAAAAACATCGATCCCGGTTATATTTTTATTGTTTTAGCTGTTTTTGTTTTTCTTATTCAACGTCCGTTTAAATCTTATAAAAAACGGATGAAAAATGACACCATGCAAACATTCATCGACTATTTTAAGGGATTCTCCTACAAACAAAATGACGGTTTAACAGAATCTGAAATTCAAGACAGCCTCGTTTTTCCGGATTTTGACACATGCAAAGCCGACGATTGTTTCTCAGGCACCTTTCAAGGTGTTAAACTTCGGCTTTGCGAACAAATTTTAAAAAAGATTGAAAACACCGGCAAAAAGCGTCGCGAGCGCATCGTCTTTCAAGGAATTGCCATTGAATTTGACATGAACAAAAAATTTCAAGGACAAACCATCGTTTTGAAAGATCACGGTGTCTTTTCACGCTTTCAGAAACCGCAAGGCTTGGAACGCGTCGGTTTGGAAGACCCCCAATTTGAAAAACTTTTTGAGGTTTATTCTTCAAATCAGATTGAAGCGCGATATATTCTCACCCCCGTATTTATGGAAAGAATCCTTACGCTCAAAGATCTTTACAAAGGCAAATCCGTTCAGCTTGCTTTTCAAAATCAAAAAGTTCTTATTGCGATTAACACAAAGCAGGATATGTTTGAGCCTTATTCGTTCTTTAAAACGAACTTAAATAAACCTAAAATCGATACGGTTTTCGAGCAGTTTTTAACCGTCTTTTCGATTATTGATATCTTAAAGCTTGCCCAAAAAGTCGGTTTATAAATTTCGACCTAAAACGTTTTGCTCTAATTTTGAGGTTTCTTTGATTTCAATCTGTCGCATCGTTTCCTTGCCTGCGGCCTGCAAAAGTTTTTTAATCAGTCTTGAGGCAATTTCCTGCTCGTTTTCTTCTGCCGAAAAAAGCAAAAATCTGTTTTGCGACACATTCACAATTTCATCGCTTAAACCCGAAACTTCTAAAACCAAAACCATTTGCAACCTTTTATGCGTTGCATCAAGCGCGTCTATTTTCGCTTTTAAGATTTTCGGGGTTATCACATAATCGGCGAGCTCTTTTTCTTGTGTTAAATAATAATACGAATTATTTTCGAGCTTCTCTTTTAAAAACGAACCGTATTTTTTTGATTTGCTGCCGTTGTAATATTCCAAATCATTAATATAAACCAAAGCCAAGTCTTCGACATTTTTCGGCGCAACTTTAATTTTTTCATTAACTTCACGGGCAATATCAAAAACATCTTCATCATTTTTTTGGCGATTAACGCTGTTTCTTTTAAATTCTTCGCGTACCTGTTCTATTCTTTTCGGATTAATGAATCCCTCTATTTCAACACAAACTTTATCATTATCCGACTTTGTTACTTTTGAACTTAAATCCTCGACATACTCGTCAAGTAACCGATAAATCATCACATTTAAGTCGTAATCATCAAATTTTTGCTTATCTTCATCAAAAACCGAAAGATTTTTTAAGCCTAAAAAAACGGCCTTATCAACGGCTCTGATACGCGTGCTTGAAGCGCTTTCGTCCGAAACACTTTTTTCGCACGCATTAGCCCTGATTTCAAGGCTTTCGGCTTCTTGAGCCAAGGCCAAAAAAACAGGGCTTAATGCAAAAATTAAAAGATACGCTAAAAAACGCATTATAACCAGCTTTTGTTATCTGCTCTTTTAACAACCTGAGACCAAACGCCGGCTTCCGAACCGTCTTTTGATACAAGTTTCGTGATATATTTAATTGCCGGAACAACGGAAGACGGCGTATCAAACCATTCGGCCGTTGTTTTTAAAATATAGTCGGCATTTTCCGGCGAATCGACCAAAACAAATGTATGCGAATTAGCAAGCTGTGTTTTGAACGTGTTGACGCCGCTTGAAATACCTGCCGGCAAATCAGCATCTTTTGCAACACCGTTTTCAACAAAAACTTTTACATTCGGATTTTTTCCGTAAATCGAATATGTCTCTTTAATAAAACGGTTAAATGCACGGTTTGCCGCCAAAGTATATCCTTCAGGCTGTGCCGGAACGTATGTTTGAACAGGAGCCGGCTCGGGCATCTCATAAAATTCAGGATTATAAATCGGTGCGGGCTCTTTGGCATTTTGGAATGTATCACAGTTTCCGCAACCGCAATCAAGCATCTGATGATCGTCGCAAACGCGTCTCGGTTCTTCTGTCGGCATTTCCTCTGAAATGCGCGGATGTTTTACTTCACGACAAGGTTCTTCTTCGTTCACACATGCACAAGGATTAACCTCCATCGGCATCGGTTCCTCGTAAACAACGGGAAGCGGCGCCGGCTCGGGTTGTTTTTGACAACGATCTTTGTGGCAATTTGCGCAAGATGCCATTAACGGAATAAGCGCGAGAGCAATATACTTTTTCATAAAAAAACTCCTAAAAAAATAAACTAATATCTATTTAGGGAGAATATTAAACTTTACACCAAAAAGCAAGATAAAGTTTTTTTTATTTTTTCCGATTCTTTTTTCGAATCGATTCGAATCGTCAGCAGACCTTTTTTACATCTTCTGTTATTTATTTAAATACAAACATCTCTTATTGGTTGTGTTTTAAAAATTTAAAACATCACAAAATCAAGCCGTTAAATCTACTTAACTGATTTTATTCCATTTTATTTTTTTTAACATTTTTATCCACTTTGCCTTGAAAAAAATATGGCTCATTTTTAAACACATAGCTTTTTTTAAAAATTTTTTTAAAAAATTTTTCTTGTGAATTTTTCTTTATTTTGCGAGACTTAACTCAATTTCGAATTTGCTTTTTAAAAATTATGTGCATACTATATATTGTTTCTTTACTTTTTGTAAACACAATATATTGTATTGAATAAAACAATTCGTTTTCAACTTTAAAAATAACAGAAGGAATAAAAAATAAAATGTCAGAAACAACCCCAAAAACGATGACTTTTAAAAATTCGGTAAATATAAAACATGTTTCAAAGCGTGACGGTACTCTTGCCGATTTCGACACTTCAAAAATTTATGACGCTATTTTAAAAGCGGGAACAACAACCGGCGAACTTTCCGAAAAGAAAGCGCACGGCGTTACCGAAAAAGTTTTGCTTGAAATTTCTCTTTTAGATGATGATGTTGAAGTTATCTCTATTGAAGACATTCAAGATTTGGTTGAAAAAGTTCTGATTAAAGAAAATTATTTCAAAACCGCCAAAGCTTATATTCTTTATCGTGAAAGACGTGCGTGGATGCGCCACGATAAGAAAACGATGGTTGATGTTGAAAGCTCCATCAATGAATATCTTCAAAAACTCGACTGGCGTGTTAATGCCAACGCCAACCAAGGTTACTCAAACGGCGGTTTGATTTTAAATGTTTCCGGTAAAGTCACGGCAAACTATTGGCTCAGCACGGTTTATCCGGCAGAAGTCGGCGAGGCTCACCGCAACGGCGATATTCATATTCATGATCTTGATATGCTTGCAGCTTATTGTGCCGGTTGGTCTTTAAAAACACTTTTAAAAGAAGGTTTCAACGGTGTTCGCGGCAAAGCTGAAGCTAACCCGCCGAAGCACTTATCCGCAGCAACGGGCCAAATGGTTAACTTTATGGGAACGCTTCAAAACGAATGGGCCGGTGCTCAGGCTTTTTCATCTGTTGATACTTATCTGGCACCGTTTATCCGTAAAGACAATCTTTCATATAAAGAAGTCAAACAGTGCATGCAGGAACTGATTTATAACTTGAACGTTCCTTCTCGTTGGGGTTCTCAAACACCGTTTACAAACTTCACGTTTGACTGGGTTTGCCCTGAAGATTTAAGAGATCAACACCCCTACATCGGCGGACACATTGCCGGTCATGATGACAATTTTATGCCCATCATCGAAGGTCAGGAAGAAATGCCGTTTACTTATGGTGATTTGAAAGAAGAAATGGCGATGATTAACCGCGCCTATATTGAAGTTATGATGGAAGGCGCTGTTTTGGGCCGTCCGTTTACCTTCCCTATTCCGACATATAACATGACGCCCGATTTACCGTGTGAAGATAAAAAGACCGAACTTTTTTTTGAAATGACAGCCAAATACGGCATACCTTATTTCCAAAACTTTATCAATTCCGTCTTAAAACCCGGACAAATCCGCTCGATGTGCTGCCGTCTGCAACTTGATTTGCGCGAACTTCTTGCTAAAGGAAACGGTTTGTTCGGTTCGGCAGAGCAAACAGGCTCCATCGGCGTTGTTACCTTTAACTGCGCACGTTTGGGTTATGTTTATAAAGGCAACGAAGCGGGTCTTTTCGGCCGCGTTGATGAGCTTCTTCATATTGCTCAAACATCACTTGAAATTAAGCGCAAAACAATTCAAAACCTTATTGACCAAGGCTTATATCCTTACACCAAGCGTTATCTCGGAACACTCCGCAACCACTTCTCAACAATCGGTGTCAACGGCATTAACGAGATGATCAGAAACTTCACAAATGACGAACACAGCGTTGCTGATGCTTGGGGACAGGAATTTGCCGTTAAATTCTTAGACTATATCCGTGCTAAACTTGTCAGAATGCAAGAAGAAACCGGACACATGTATAATTTGGAAGCTACCCCGGCAGAAAGCGCGACCTATCGTTTCGCAAGAGAAGATAAAAAACGCTTTGTCGGCATTATTCAGGCCGGAACGCAAGAAGACCCGTATTATACGAACTCTTCTCAACTTCCCGTCGGCTACACCGACGATCCGTTCGAAGCTTTGGATTTGCAATCAACCTTACAAACCAAATATACGGGCGGAACGGTTCTCCACCTTTATATGAACCAACGTATTTCATCGGCAAAAGTCTGCCGTGATTTAGTTCGTCGCGTGTTAACGAATTATAGACTTCCTTATATTACAATTACACCAACATTTTCAATTTGCCCGAAACACGGCTATTTGAATGGTGAACACAAATTCTGCCCGATCTGCGATGAGGAGAAAAAGGCGGCAAAATTAAAGGCCTTAAAAGCCACGAACTCTAATGTTGCTTAACTTATTTTTTTAGAAAGGATTATACAAATGACAAACGTAATTAACTTCAACGATGTTCAACTCACAGATGCAGAACGCCAGCCTTGCGAAGTATGGACTCGTGTGATGGGTTATCACAGACCTGTCAGCGAATTCAACAAGGGCAAAAAGAGCGAATATTATTCTCGTGTTTGCTTCTGCGAAGAAAAAGCCGTTATGCACATTAATGCAGATAAGTTAGCAGCAGAATAATCTATGCAAACAGATTCGGCCATTCGAATCGGCGATGTTGAACCTTTCAGCATCGTCGATTTTCCTACCCGTATTTCGGCTGTCGTTTTTATGCAGGGCTGTCCGTGGCGCTGTCCGTTTTGTTATAATGAAAGTCTGCAACCCCTTAAAGCCGACACAGAATCGGCATGGACTTTTGAAAAATTCTTAAAATTTATAGAGCGCCGCAAGGGTATGCTTGATGCCGTTGTGTTTTCAGGCGGCGAACCTTTGGTGCAAGAAGGTCTTTTTGAGGCCGTCAAGAAAGTCAAAGATTTAGGTTACACCATCGGTCTTCACACAGGCGGCTACAGGCCTGAGGCTTTAGCTAAAGTTTTGCCTCTTTTAGATTGGGTTGGTTTAGATATTAAAGGCCCAAAAGCAAAATATGCGCTCTTGACCGGCGGATTTAATGCCTTTAACGAAGTTCAAAAAAGCCTTCAAATACTTATCGATTCTAACATACATTTTGAATGCCGCACAACTTGTGACCCGAGAGAATTGACTGTTGAAGATCTCTTTGAGGTCGGCAGATTTTTAAAAGATATGGGGGTTAAAGAATATTACCTTCAAAAATACCGCCTGATTGAAACGGATAAATCAACTTCCGATGCTGATTGCGAATCGCTTATTTCTGATCCGAAATTAATTTCTTTTCTTCAATCTTCTTTTCAAAAATTTGAGCTCAGACGATAATGTTTGACAATTTGCAGAACTTCTGCTACACATTGATTTCCTATATGTATTTTTAGTGTTTATTCTATATTTAATCTATTATGGAAAAAAAAGAACTTACGCCTTTTGATAACGGCTTTGAATTAGAAAAGGGTTTACCCTTCAACATGGACGCTATTTGGGATCCTACTTGGAACATTGGTTGTTCTCAATGCAAAAACTGCAAAGCAAAGGAGGTGTGCGCAGTCAAAAAGCGCCATTATGAAACTTTATGTTTTTATGGTTTGAAAAGCATGATTTGTCAATCAGATGTTTACAATAAAGTTCTGAACCGTGAAAAAGAACCTTTGTCAACAAGACTTTCTCTCGTCCATCTCTACCTTGACAGCATGATGTGCCATCTGGATCGTTGGCCTGATGCCAACAAAAAGCCTATCGACGCACATCACGAAAGTGACATCAGAACCGACTGTCTTTGTGAAGTATACGGAGCACCTATGATTGGCGGAGCATATGCCGCTGCATGCCGCATTTTCGGGTGCATTGCAATCGCGATCCTTCGCAAACGAGGTTATCACATTTAACCAAAACCGCCGAATTCATCGGCGGTTTTAGTTTAACTCAAGTCTTCAATCCTGTAGGGTGTCGGGCGAAGGTGAGCTCACTATTGACACCTCTTGCGTTTTTTGTTATAATTTTGCCATTAGGAGACATTAAATGGCACAACCGAAAATACATATAAACGAAGATGAAACAAGGGCTTATGTCTGTTATTTAAACAAAGCCAAACAAAAACTGACCGTCGTTTTTTCATATGATAAAAATGCACGTATGGGCGTTGAAGAACGTTCAAACGGTTCTACTTTGACCTTTTATGCCGGCGTCATGCTCCGGGCAGATCTTTTTATACAGTCAAAAAATAAAGGGCTTTTAAAAAACAAATACGGTGAGCCTGAGCTTTTGGAATCCCTTCCTGAGTGGATTGTCCGTGACTATTATGACAACAACACCGGTGCCGTTACACGCGAAGTAGATAATATTGTCGATCTTCGTACAAATCTTGAAAATACAAACTTTTATGCGCATTCCTATTTTAATGAGCTGACAGACTTAATTCAAAGAGCTCAGAAAGATGTTTTGGACTTTTATCCAAAGTATTTAGAACAAAAACGACTTCAAAATGAAAAACTTGCAGAACAAAGATTTAAGGCTTATAACCCGATCAATCGGGTCGTCGCACGCCAAAAAGCCATTAAGTTTTTATCAAAGGAACAAAGATAATGCTCTATCTTCAATACTTGCCCGAATTTGACAATTACGGCATCAAAAAAGCCGATATTGAACATTGTCAAGAAACGCCTGAAATCAAGCTGAAAGAAAAAGACGCCGTTGATTTGGGCGGGGCGGAAAAGCCAAAAGTTACCGTTGCTTTTCTAATGGGGCAGGACAAATCCGAAGATGGCACGGAATATTATACGGTTGACACAGATTATTTAAAAGCCGTTTTAAAAACGGGCGCCGACATTAAGTTTTTGGATTATGACCACACGCAAAAGCAGCTCCATGATTGCGACGGTCTTATTTTACCCGGCGGCTCATTTGTTTCGCCCGAAATTTTCTATTATCTCAAAGACGGCAAAAAGGGTGATGCCTTATCCAAACGCGCCAAAGCTTATCTCAATGCCATTATCTCCGCGCAGGTTGATTATGACAACATGCCGATTTTAGGCATTTGCGCCGGTGCACAGATGATCGGCGGGCTTCATAATCTTCATATGCATAAAAGCCTTCATGACGAGCACCCTTCAAATACCGTTCACAAAAGCAAAAAAGACTATGCGCATGATGTCGTGGTCGATAAGGGCTCGCCTTTGTATCAAATTATGGGCTTAAAAGATTGTCTTATTCATGTTAATTCGCGTCACAGCGAAGCGATGGTCGAAGAAAAGTTTCAAAAACACTTGCCGACGGATATGACCGTTTACGCCGTCTCTCCCGAAGACAACATTCCGGAAGCTTGGGGCAACGAAGAACGCCACATCTTATGCATTCAATGGCACCCTGAAAATTTAGCCGTCAAGGGCGATAAATCAATGCAGCGTATTTATTGCTGGCTGACTGATGAAGCCTTAAAACATCAAAAACAAAAACATCTCGACTTTTTAGATCTTAAAGCTCGCCTTATGCGCGATTATTAAATATCGAGGTTAACAACGTTCAACGCGTTTTCCTGAATAAACTCTTTTCTCGGCTCAACCACATCACCCATTAAGGTAGAGAACACCTCGTCGGCTTCTTCCATGTGGTCGATTTTAACCTGCAACAAAGAACGTGCTTCCGGATCAAGCGTTGTTTCCCAAAGCTGTTCGGGGTTCATTTCGCCCAGTCCTTTATAGCGCTGAAGCGTAATACCCTTCTTTCCTGCTGCAATAACGGCATCAACCAATGCGACCGGACCCGAAATACGTTTCATATCGCCGTTCTTGCTTATCAGTTTTAATGATGTTTCAAAGTTTGTCTTCAAGAAATCATACATTTCGTTTAAAACACGTGCTTCGGCGCTGTCAAAAACATTTGCCCCGACAACATGGTCTTCTTTCACACCGCGCAATGTGCGGTTAAACGAAATCGCGCCGTCCGATAAAATCTCAAACTTCCAGCCCTTGTCATATTCGGCTTCGTGCTCATCAAGTCTTGCAACAACTTTTTCCAACCCCTTGTTCAAGGTTTCTTTGTTGTTCAAAATCTCTTGATTAAACAATCCCTGAATGGCCATTTGCTCCAAGATTTTTTCGGGTGCTTTAATTGAAAGCGTTGTCATCAAAGCTTTGGCTTTCATTGTTTGGCGAACGAGCTCAACAAGGTCTTGCCCCGTGATTTTTTCGCCGTTTTCTTTTTCCAAAACAGCCTCGTCCGTTCCGCCGCCGATTAAATATTCTTCCATCTCGCGATCATCTTTTAAGTAGATGATTGAGTTGCCGCGTTTGGCCTTATAAAGCGGCGGCTGTGCAATATAAACATAGCCTCTTTCAATAAGTTCGGGCATCTGGCGATAGAAAAACGTTAACAAAAGCGTTCTGATGTGAGCACCGTCAACATCGGCATCGGTCATAATCACAATTTTGTGATAACGGCACTTGCTTGCATCAAAATCATCGCGCCCGATACCCGTGCCTAAGGCCGTAATGATTGTGCCGATTTCGGCCGAGTTCAACATCTTGTCAAAACGCGCACGTTCAACGTTTAAGATTTTACCGCGAAGCGGCATAATTGCTTGATTTTTACGGTCGCGTCCCTGTTTTGCCGAACCGCCTGCCGAATCACCCTCAACGATGAAAACTTCGGAAAGCGCCGGATCTTTTTCCGAACAATCTGCCAATTTTCCGGGCAGCGACGAAATATCCAAAACGCCTTTTCTTCTTGTCAGCTCTCTTGCCTTACGGGCTGCCTCGCGCGCCGTTGCCGCTTCAACAATTTTACCGACAATAATTTTTGCTTCATTCGGGTGTTCATCAAGCCATTCTTTTAATTTTTCACCAACAACACCTTCAACAACCGGACGAACCTCCGATGAAACGAGTTTATCTTTTGTTTGTGATGAAAATTTCGGATCAGGCGCTTTAACCGATAAAACACAGGTCAAACCTTCGCGCATATCTTCGCCAGTGATGACCGCTTTTTCTTTTTTAAGAAGTCCCGTTTCCGAAATATAGTTGTTAATCGAACGCGTTAAAGCCCCTCTGAAACCCGCAAGGTGCGTTCCGCCGTCTTTTTGCGGAATATTGTTTGTAAAACAAAGCATACTTTCGTTATAAGCGTTCGTCCATTGAAGCGCCACTTCAACCGAAATGTTGTTTTCTTCGCCCGAAAAAGCAACTATGTTGTCATGTAAAGGTGCTTTTGACTTGTTTAAATGCTCCACAAAAGCCGACAAACCGCCTTCGTAGTGAAAATCTTCTTCTTTTTTCTCGGCGCCTCTGTTGTCAATCAGCTTTAAATAAACGCCCGAGTTTAAAAAGGCTTTTTCTCTGATGGCTCTTTCAAGCGTTTCAAACGAAAACTCGACCAAAGTAAAGGTTTTCGGACTCGGCAAAAATGAAACTTCCGTTCCGTGACGCCCTGGCGCATCACCCACAACTTCAACGTGTTTAACGACATTTCCATCAGCAAATTCGGCATAATATTCCTTATCGTTGCGCCAAATTCTTAATTTAAGCCATGTCGAAAGCGCATTCACAACTGAAACACCAACACCATGAAGACCGCCTGAAACCTTATACGAGTTATTATCAAACTTACCGCCTGAGTGGAGCTCCGTCATAATTACTTCGGCCGCCGAAACACCCTCTTCTTTATGAAGATCTACCGGCATACCACGCCCATTATCACGAATCGTAGCCGATCCGTCGGGGTTTAAAATAACTTCTGTTTTATCGCAATAACCTGCTAAAGCCTCATCAATTGCGTTATCCAAAACCTCATAAATCATATGGTGCAAACCCGAACCGTCGTCGGTGTCGCCGATATACATACCGGGGCGTTTACGGACAGCGTCCAAACCCTTTAAAACTTTAATCGAATCGGCGTTATATTCTTTTTCGCTTTTTAAGAATTCTTCGTTTGTTAATTCAGTCATTTTTTATACCTGTTTTATCCTTATTTTATTTAGCTTTGAGCAATATATCACACTTGAAAATTTTTACCAAAATCAAAATGCAAGTTATCAACGGTTTTAAGCCAAAAAATCTGCCTCTTTTTATTGATTTTTTAACAAACAAACCCTATATTACATTTTAGGTCATTTTATTAATTAGGAGAAAAAAATGGAAACAAAGTCTTATACCCCTGCCGTTGAGCGCGCGACCATCGATGAAGGCTTGCGCTCTTATATGCTCAAAGTTTATAACTATATGACGGGCGGTCTTCTTTTAACAGCTTTTGCAGCTTGGGCAACGATTAACACACCTTTATTTAACCTCTTTTTCTCACGCACCGGCTTAACCGGTTTCGGTTGGCTTATATTTTTAGCGCCGCTTATTTTAGTCTTTGCTTTTAACTGGGTTGTTGCGCGCGGCAGTCTTCTTCAGGTTCAGTCCGTTTTTTGGGGCTTTTCTGCCTTAATGGGCATGTCGCTTGCGCCGATTATGCTTATTTATACAGCTTCGTCAATGACGCGTGTCTTTTTAATCACGGCCGGCACATTCGGTGCCATGAGCATCTACGGTTATACCACAAAGCGTGATTTGACGGGCATGGGTTCGTTTATGATTATGGGCTTATGGGGTGTTATTATTGCAAGTATCGTCAACATCTTCTTAAAGAGCCCCGCAATGTATTATGCTCTTTCATATATTTCCGTTGCGATTTTTGTCGGCTTAACCGCATACGACACACAAAAAATCCGCATGATTTATATGTCATCCGATAATCAAGATACCTTAATGCGCAAGGTTGTTGCCGGCGCTTTGGAGCTTTATCTTGATTTTATCAACCTGTTCTTAAATCTTCTTCGCATCATGGGCAACAGAAGATAAAAACTTCTTAAATTAAAGTTTATTGCCGGCAAATCAGCCGGCATTTTTTTTACAAAGGAAGCACTATTTCCACTCTCAAACCGCCCAAAGGGCTGTTCGAAAGCCTGATGGTTCCGCCGTGCGAGCGCACAATATCTTTTGTAATCGAAAGCCCTAAACCGACACCGCCCGTTTCTTTGTTACGCGACTCTTCAAGCCTGTAAAATGCTTTAAACACATCTTCTCTTTTTTCTTCGGGAATCCCCGGTCCGTCATCATCAACCGTTATTTGTAAACTTTTACCGCTTTCTTTGATTTCGATTTCAATATTTTTTCCATATCGAACAGCATTTGAAACAACATTTGTAATCATTCTTTTCAAGGCCTGTTCACGCCCTTTGATTAAACTGATATTTTCATTCGGCACATATTTTATTTTTTTCTTTTGAGCGTTAAACTTGTCCGCAATACCGACAATCAATGCATTCAAATCCACATCAACGCTTTGTTCCGAGCCCTCTCCCCGTGCAAACGACAAATACCCTTCAAGCATTTTTTCCATTTCCGAAACATCTTCCAAAAAAGCTTTGTTTTCATCATTTTTTTCCGACATGGCAAGAGATAATTTCATTCTTGTTAAAGGCGTTCTCAAATCATGCGAAACCCCGGCAAGCATTTGTGTTCGCTCACCCATCTGACGCTTAATACGTTCCTTCATCTTATTAAACGCAACGCCGGCTTTTCTAACCTCAATCGAACCGTAAGGCTTAAAAGTCGAATCGACACCTTTACCGAAATTTTCCGCCGCATCGGCAAGCTCTCTGATAGAACGCGCCTGTGTTCTCAAAAACAGCGCCGACACCGTAAACAACAGCAAAGATGTTCCGATCATCCATGCGATAAACCCGAAAACAGATGAGCTGAAAATATTTTTAATCGGTGTTTTGAACTGATAAAGCCCGTTTTTCGTATCAATCAGCGCCACCAAAAATTTCTTGTTGTTTACATAAAGCTTCGTTTCCGCATTGCTAAATTTGCTTTTTAAGGCCTTTTCGAAAAAGCCCGTAATCATTTTATTGTTTTTGACTTCATTTAAAATTAAATATTTTTCATCATTATCCGAATATTCAACATCTAAACCGTAATTTTCTTTGGCAAGTTTTTTAACTTCATCAAAACTTGTCGATCCTTTTTCCGAAAGCTTCACAACAAACGCCATATTCGCGCTTAAATTTTCCGATAATTTCCGCCCGACCTTACCCCAACTGCTGTGAAAATAAGCAAAAATAGAAACAATCTGAACCACGATTAAAGGCACAATAATCAAAAGCATCGTTCTGAAAAACAACGTTTTCGGCAAAATTTTTTGCCTTAACTCAACAAGTTTGTCATCAACCTTTTTCGGAAATGTAATATGCACCTTTTGTGTTTCCTTTTATTCGGGCAATAACATATAACCCTTCCCGCGAATCGTTTGCAAATAACGCGGATTTTTTGAATCTTTTTCGATTTTTTTACGAAGTCTTGTGATTTGCACATCAATTGAGCGCGGGTTATTGCCCGCTCCTAAAATTTCAGCCAGTTTTTCACGCGTAAAAATCTGCCCCGACTTTTGTCCCAAAACACTCAAAAGCTGTTGCTCGACATTCGTGATGTGTATAATCTCGCCCATCGCCGACCGAAGTTCTTTTTTTATCATATCATATTCGCATGCACCAAATTTCAAAACGCTTTCTTTAATTTCTTTTTTCGGCATCCGTTTTAAAATACTTTTAATGCGCAAAACAAGTTCTTTCGGCTCAAACGGCTTCGGCAAATAGTCATCGGCGCCGCTTTCAAAACCGAAAATACGGCTATCCGTTTCACCCATTGCCGTTAACATCAAAACAGGCACATTACTTTCCTGGCGCAATTTTTTTAAAAACTCAAAACCGTTCACTCCCGGCATCATCACATCTAAAACAATTAAATCAAAACGATACTGATTTAAAAACATTTCGGCTTCCGAGGCGTCTTTTGCAACGCTTGCCGAAAATCCCTGCTCACGCAGAAAGCGCCCGAGTAAAGAGCGCAATCTTGTGTCATCATCCACAACTAAAATATGCGGTTTTTCTTCTATCATTTATTTTTTCTTTGTTTTCGCCGATGTCTTTTTTGTTGTTTTCTTTACCGGTGCGGCCTTTTTGGCGGGCTCTTTTTTAACCACAACTTCCGCCTCAACGGTTTTTATCTTTTCCGACGCCTTAATATAATCAAGACTTTTTTGAAAATATTGATACCCAGTGATAAATGTTAAAATACCCGCAACCCAAAGCAACAACTCACCGATATTGTTCCAATACCAAAAACCTTTGAAAAGCATCATGGCAAGCGCCGTCATCTGAAAACCCGTTTTCCATTTTGCCAAACGTGTTACCGGCAGCCCGACATTTACTTCGCGTAAAAATTCGCGAAGTCCCGAAACCAAAATCTCACGACACAAAATTACAAATGCCGGAATATAGCTGATTTTTAACGATACCATATCCGGTTTTGCCAACACCAAAACAAGTGCCGATGAAACCAAAAGCTTGTCCGCAATCGGGTCGAGCAAACGTCCGAATGCCGATGTTTCGTGACGTGAACGAGCCAAATATCCGTCAAAATAATCCGTTACGGAAGCCACAACGAACAATGTCGCCGTAAACATTTGCCAAGCAAAAGAGTTAATGTAAAGTGTTAAAAAGATAACGGGAATCACAACAATTCGCGATATTGTCAATAGATTTGGGAGGTTATACATATTATCACCTTTAAAAAAATAAAAATTTGTTCGAACTGATTAAAGCATAAAGCAAAATTTTTATTTGTGAAAGTATTTATACACTTTTTCAGCCGTTTTTTTACTTATTCCCTCAACTTTTTGCAAATCCTGCACCGATGCTTCTTTAACATCTTGAGCCGAGCCGAAAAAGGAAAGCAAATCTTTTTTTCTTTTTGCACCGATACCTTCTATCTCATCAATTGTTGATTTATACATTGATTTTGCACGGTGTTTTCTGTGTGTTCCGATGGCAAATCGATGCGCTTCATCACGAAGCGTCTGCAAATAAAAAGCAAGAGAAGAACGATATTCGAGTTCAAAACTTTCTTTGCCGATCTGGTGATAAAACTCTTTGCCCGCATTGCGTTCCGGACCTTTTGAAATCGCGATGATATGAATACCCGAAAGATCAAAATCTTTCAAAGCCTCCCAAACCGCGTTGAGCTGCCCCGATCCCCCGTCAAGCAAAACGACATCAGGTCTGTTTTCATCGCTTAAATGTTCAAAACGACGCCTTAAAACCTCTTTCATCATCGCAAAATCATCATTGGTGTTATCGGTATATTTGATATTAAACGTGCGATATGCTTTTTTATCAAAGCCCAAAGGGGTTGCCACAACCATCGCCCCCACCGCATACGAACCCTGATTGTGCGAATTGTCATAAATTTCTATACGCTTCGGGATTTTTTTCAAATCGAAAACTCGCGTCATCTCTTCCAAATTTTCTTTTATACTCGCACTTTCGTTTATTTTTCTCTCCAGCGCCGCCTTTGCATTCAAAACGGCATTTTCAACAAGTTTTGCTTTTTCACCCTTTTGCGGCGTTAAGATTTTAACTTTCAGCGCTTCTTCCAAGAACGCCTTGCCTGCAATTTCTTTTGGAATGTAAACTTCTTTCGGCGGCAAATGTGCCACATAAAAATCCGATAAAAACGCCTCTAAAATTTCCTCATCTTCCGCATCTTCGATTTGCCTTAAAAAATAAGGCACATTTCCGTAATTTTGCCCGTTTCGATACACAAAAACTTCAATCAAGGCCATGCCGTTTTGCTTATAAAAACCGATAACATCAACCGATTTCAACGCACCGTACAAAACCGAACTTCCCGATTGAACCGCACTTAACGCTTTAATCTGGTCTCTTAAAACAAGCGCTTTTTCATATTCCAAATTTTCGCTTGCTTTCTTCATTTTTTGAGACAATGCCTCTTTGACCTGTGTGTCTTTACCGCTTAAAAAAGCCACAACTTCTTTAACTTTTTGATGATAATCTTCTTTTGAAATTTTCTGAACACACGGCGCCGAACATCTTTTAATCTGATAAAGCAAACAAGGTCTTGTTCTGTTTTTAAAAACCGAATCCCTGCATGAACGAATTAAAAACACTTTCTGCAAAATATCCATCACATTATTAACGGCAAGCACATTGGCGAACGGACCAAAGAAATGCGCCTTATCGTTTTTCTTTCCTCTGTATTTTTTCAAAACCGGAAAATCTTCTTTTTCATCAATCATCAAATACGGAAAAGATTTGTCGTCTTTGAGCAAAATATTAAATTTCGGATGAAACCGTTTAATCAGCTCGTTTTCAATCAAAAGCGCGCCCGCCTCATTTTCGGCAATAATAAACTCCATCTTATCAACGAGCGCAACCATTCGTTTTAAACGCTCGGGCAGTTTTTCAAACTTTGTATACCACACAATTCTTTTTTTGATACTTTTGGCCTTGCCCACATATAAAACTTCGCCCGTTTTTGATATCATACGATAAACGCCCGGACCTGCCGGCGCAATTTTTACGTTTTCTTTTAAAACTTCAAGACCGTGTTTGATATCTGTCATTTTCTTTCTTTCGCTTTTTATATAATCTCATTTTATCCCCCATGGCAACAAAAAACTTGTCAGGCTCTTAATTTATGTTGTATATCTGAACATATAAGGAGAATGTGTGATGCAAAATTCAATCTGTATTCATAACGCGACTGTTTTCAACGGCTATACACAGATGAAAAACTGTGCCGTTTTGATTAAAAAAGATAAAATTGTCGATGTTTTCAACGAAGAACGTTTTTTACAAAAAAAACTGCCTTCCGACGCTTTAATTATTGATGCCCAAGGCGCTTACGTCACACCGGGTTTGATTGACACACACATTCACGGTATCGGCGGTTTCGGCACCGAAGACGGCACTCAAAATTCCATTTTAAAAATGTCCGAAGCTTTGCCGCAATACGGCGTTACTTCTTTTATCCCGACACTTTATGCCGGATCCAAGCAAAAAATGCTCAAATCCATTAAAGCTGTTGTTGCCGCAATGGGTAAAGAAAAAGGCGCACGCATTTTGGGCGTTCATCTTGAAGGACCTTTCATTTCAAAAAAGCGTCTCGGCGTTCAAAAACCTTCCGATGTCAGCGAAGTTGATTTAAAATTGATGAAAGACTTTTGGACAGCTTCCAAGGGACATATTGTCAACATGACTGTCGCACCCGAGCTCAAAGGTATGCGCGAGCTTGCGCTTTATGCTGTTTCAAAAGGCATTGTTCTTCAGGCCGGACACACCAACGCCACCTATGAACAAATGGTTGAAGGCATGCAGGCGCGTATTTTTCATGTCACCCATCTTTTTAACGCCATGAGCCGTATGCATCACCGCGACCCCGGCGTTGTCGGCGCGGTCTTTATCCACCCCGAACTTTCGTGCGAGGTCATTGCCGACGGTATTCATATCAACCCCGAAATCATCAAATTTTTGCTTACCTGCAAATCGCTTGATAAGGTTGTTTTGGTTACCGACTCTTTAAAGCCGACAATGCAAAAAACAAGGCCGCTTGTTGCCAACGGCGAAGAAGTTTATCTTGATAAATGTTTTTACAGAAAATCCGACGATGCGATTGCCGGCTCGGCATTGACCATGATTGAAAGCGTTAAAAACATTGTTTCCTACGGTTTTCATTTGGAACAAGCCATTCACATGGCCTCAACCAATCCGGCCCGCATTATGAAACAGGAACATTCAGGCATTATTGCCCCGGGGTATGATGCCGATTTGCTTATTTTAAGCGAAAAGCTTGATGTTTTATATACCATCATCGGCGGCAAAATTTACAAAAAAGGAAAGTAAAAATGCGTCTCATTATCAAAAAAAATTCAAAAGAAGCATCCAAATGGGCGGCCAATTATATTGCTTCTAAAATCAATTCCTTTAAAGGCAAAAATTTTACGCTCGGTCTGCCTACGGGCTCGACTCCTCTTCAAACCTATGACGAGCTCATTAAGATGAACCAAAAAGGCAAAGTTTCTTTTCAAAATGTCATCACTTTCAACATGGATGAATATGTCGGTTTAAGCGCAAAAGATAAACAAAGCTATCATTATTTCATGCATCACAATTTTTTTGATCATATCGACATTCAAAAATCGAACATCCACATCTTAAACGGCATGGCAAAAAATTTTGAAAAAGAGTGCGATAGTTATGAAAAAGCCATTAAAAAGGTCGGCGGCATTAAGCTCTTTTTGGGCGGCGTCGGCGAAGACGGACATATTGCTTTTAACGAGCCTTTTACGCCCCTTTCCTCGCGCACCCACATTCAAGTTTTAACCAAAGACACAATCCGTGTTAATTCGCGTTTTTTTAACGGCAATCTCTCAAAAGTGCCGACCAAAGCTTTAACCGTCGGGGTTCAAACCATCACAGATTCTGATGAGGTTTTGATTTTGGCGTTTGGAAAGAATAAAGCCGACGCCCTTTATCACAGCATTGAAGAGGGCATCTCTCATAAATGGACATTATCTTCCCTTCAGATGCACCCTAATGCGTTGATTGTCTGTGATATGGAGGCGGCAAGCAAGCTCAATAAAGAAACAATCGACTATTTCCTTGATATCGAAAATGCTTGATTGAACACGAAAAATATGCTATACTGAAATCCTAGAAAGATATTAGTGTGGTTGGTTTGTGTTTTTATTATTAAAAGGGTTTTTGCCTTTTAATACTTCTTGTCAGTTATCTGGCTTTTTCTCCCATTTTCTTCGGAAAATCAATAAAATCATATATGTTAGCAACAATCTTCGGCGTAATCATCGCGATCGCGATTGTTTACGCAATCCTCGATGCCTTCGGGCTCGCGGATATCATCTGGGAAGTGGTTGGGGTGGTTGTCATCGGCTATCTTGTCAGCCTCGGTATCGGCACTCTTGCCGATTGGCTCGGCGGCTCCTATGACCTCTTCCAAGAAGGATCTTACATCCTGATGTTCGTCCTTCTCGCTATCAGCCTTCTGAAGCGCGTTTTTCACGCCATCTTCGGATAGGTTCAGACAAGATTAGTTCCGTGTTTTTGTTTGCCCTCAAGGTTTGCAACAAACACGGAACTTTTTTATTTTCAATAATCTCTTGAAATGATAAAATCGGCCAAATTTTCAAGTGTCTCAGCCTTATCGCCGAAAATCTTCAGCGCCTCTTTGGCCTCAGCCGTTAATTGTTCTTCAATTTTTCTTGCTTTTTCAAGCCCTAAAACAGAGACAAACGTTAATTTATTCTGTGCATCGTCTTTTTTTAATGTTTTACCGACCTTTTTTTCATCACCGACAACATCTAAAATATCGTCCGAAATTTGAAAGGTCTGCCCGATTTTGCGCGCATATACACGCAAAGCTTCAAG